>Ga0100378_1005917_pt1 | contig 11142 bp, 9 predicted proteins | sample CryGeymeta201502_FD_81535 | JGI IMG/M metagenome (GOLD analysis project Ga0100378, IMG submission 81535) | Groundwater microbial communities from Crystal Geyser aquifers in Utah, USA - Crystal Geyser metaG 2015-02 | ecosystem: Environmental > Aquatic > Deep subsurface > Groundwater | place: USA...
CCCCTGACCGTCGCCAGAGAAGAGACAAAGAAGAACTCTCAGTCCTTCACTGAGATAAAGGATCTCAATGTCGCAAAGCGCTTCCGCGGTGAAACCGATGGACTCGCAACTTCGCCTGATGACTATGGAACAGGTGAGTATGGCAGAAGAAACATTGCCTACTCGCTTGCTGATCCTGTTGGACAGATGACTCTTTCCGGTCTTCCTGGGATGACACAGGAACGTGCTGCAGGTCTTGCTAAGCTCGAGCTTACCCTCGACGAAGTCTACAAGGCCAAGGACATGGACATCAAGAAGGCGCTTTACGAAAACGGAATGCCAAGCGATCTCGTAAAGAATCTTGATAACGGAAAAGTCTGGGAAGCTGCTGTTGAAAAGGCTCTCAAGAATGAAAGCGCTGCTCGTTCACTTGGTGCGCGTTTCATTCCTGCTGGTCCTGCAAGAGCAGACAAAAAGGATGAGTCACGTCTGCTCCCTGAAAAGAGCGCCGGCTACATCCATGGTCCCGACCACAAACTGCCCATCATGGCTTTCGTTGGTAATGCAATGAGAACCTTCGATGGACCAGGTGGTAAGGCTATCGATCCGGCTGACTTGATCGATCGCAAGCAGCTCTCTGATATGATCAGAAAGGCAACTGAGAGTGGATATGCCATCGGAACTACCTTCGAGCAGGGAATCGGTATCGCTGTCATTGAGGAAGCTGCAAAGATTCCTGAAGCAAAGCTGGTTGTTGCCACTTCAGGCAATCCTCACGCAGCCGACGACGAAATGAAGAAGGCTCTTCGTTCTGTGCTTCTTGAAGAGAGAGCTCAGGTTATCATGCCTGCAGCAATCGCTCCTCACTTCTATGAAACCACAGAAGTAAGAGACGGCATCGAAGAACGAGTCGAAAAGGCAAGGTATGCTGATATGCGTGCCACAATGCAGGACAACATTGCTCACGCAGCAGATGTTGCAGTGGTTGTGCAGGCTTCGGCAAGCGATCAGGTGATGAACATCGTCGACAAGATGAATGTTCAGAACAAGCCTGTTGCTGTCATGCTTCCGAATGATGGGATTCAGGCTTCGCTTGACGCTTATCGCGGAAACCTGAGACTTGCTCGCGGTGCCGGCAAGACCGATGTCGAAAGCATCAGCCTTGCTACTGTGCCTTCTGCTCAGGGTTACGCAGCTATCGTCGACAAAGACACCGATATGAAACTGGTCGATGGTGTGCTGCGCGGAAATGCTGGAACCTTTGAATCAGCCAGATTCGCTCGTAGTGACATGGCCCGCGGCGGTCACCACTACAAGACGGTTGGCTGGGGACAAGCAGCCAGAGCCATCTACGACGAAAAGTCGCTTGAGCGTTTTGCTGCCGATCACAAGGCAGGCGCTGTAGAGCCTCTTGGTCCGTATGTTGGTCCGACTGTCCGCGAAATGGAAAAGCGTGCACTTGCCAAGCAGGAAGTCAATGAACAGACAAACCAGATGTTCAAGGACATGCAGAAGCAATATGCATCCCAGGTCGATAATGACATGATGAGCCGCTTCTAAGTTAAGCTCATAAGCAAATCGGAAAGGACTCGGGTTTCCCGGGCCCTTTTCTTTTTTAAGTAGAAATTAATTCACAAAGGAGAATGCAATGAACGATAGAGCATCGATTGGGGGTAATAATCCTCCCGAAGAGGAAAAAATTGTCATGCTTCCCGCAGCCACGGAAATCCCAATGATCGTGGATGCAGATATCAAGGAACTGACAAAAACAATCGACGATCTATTGTCGACTTCCGGCCGCGTCCCTGGTGCGATCGAAAATCAGGAAGTCTACGATAAGGTTGTGGCTCTTATTGCTGCTATGCGCGATGCTGAAAGCGATCGTGATGAACGCCGCAAAAAGCAGAAGGAACCGTATCATCAGGCGACGCTGATCGTAGACAAGCTTTACAAGCTTCCCAATGCTGACAAAGAAGATCGATCAAAGCTTCTCGAGGTCGCTATGAAAGATCTCAACAAGCGCCTGTCGGTTTATGATACTGCTGAATATGAAAAGCGTAAGATCGCCAGCGAAGCAGAAGCAGCAAAACTGGCAGAAGAAGCTGCCAAAGATGGAATTGAAATATCGCCAGCTACTGTTGCTGTTAAACTGGAAAGCCGGAAATCAGAACATGGTGGAACTTCCACCAAGACAATCATCAGGGATTGGGAAGTCGAAGACGAATCTGCCCTTCCCCGAAGTGTTCTTAGCATTGATCACAAAAAGGTTCAGGCACTTGTCGATCAGGGTGCTGTGATCCCCGGGATCAAAGTTACAGAAAGGATATCTACCGTCGTAAAGAGAAGCTAACGCAACACAAAAAACATCTCTTTGGAATATCATTAATACTAATCTACAATACCCACAAAACAGGAGCATAAAATGAATAAGCTACGCATGGAAATTAAGGTCGGTGAACAGAGACCTGTATCGGAATTCCAGCTTGCCGAAGGCGAAACTCTGGAAGATCGCGTCAAGAAGGAACTCGCCATCGCAGTTGAACGCGGTGATGTTCCAATGCTCGGCATGTCACCAACAGTTCCCAGCATCGCTGTTTTCGAAGTTGATGAAGACGGCGAAACAAAGACTGGCTCGATGGCCGTCTTCTCTTCGAGAGGCACAGAAGTCAGCTTCAGGGATTATCAAGTCAGCATCGGCAAAGATGGATCCGGAAATGAAGTTACCCGTCTGACCGGCATTGATCAGGACGATCACAAGGCAGATAAGACTGAAAAGGTCATCGGTGTTTTCTATGACGAGGACATGGCAAGACAGATCGGTTCGCTTTGGAAGAGCGGCGTTCTGGACTGAGCATGATCGTTTTCGCCTATTTGCGTGAAGGGGGTGTCTACCGTGACCATGAAGCATGGGAAAACGGGGATCGTCTGGGCACGTATATCGTTGTTCACGCAAGTGAAGGACGCCACGTCGAAACAGACACAATAGGCGGAAAACGTTACACTGGACTTTGGATCTGGGAAGCCAGCGACAATGAAGAGACAAAGGAATACGGAACAGTGCCTTTGTTGTCAGAAAAAGAATGACCTCAATAAGAAGGAAATGAAATGAGCAAGAGCGCCCCCGAACTCGGAACGCTTCTTCAGGATCGTGCAGCACGCGTGGACATGCTCCGACGTGCTGACCCTGAAGGATACAGAAATGCAATTCTTCCTCGATCACATCCCAGTGGAATGGGATTGAGGGAAATGATGGAAATGATCGAGATTGATCCAGATGCGGATGCAAGGCTTACGGAAGCCGGCGCCGATGCTCTGGAAAGCCGTTACATCTCGAAGGATATCGACAACTGCAAGCAGGACGTGTTCCGCCGTGTTTCTGCATGGTATTCGGATGATATCGATCATGCCCGCAGAATGTATTCCTACATCTCGCGTCACTGGCTCATGCCGGCAACGCCTGTTCTGAGCAATGGTGGTTTGGGCCGCGGCCTTCCAATCAGCTGCTTCCTGCAGGATGTAGATGACACAATGCCTTCGATCATCGAAGCCTGGACCGAATGTGCCAACCTTTCATCAAAGGGCGGCGGCGTTGGAACAAGCTTCAATCGCCTTCGTGGTATTGGTGAGCCAACCCGTAACGGAAAAACATCGGGCGTTGTCTCCTTTGCCAAGGTGACCGACTCGATTACCTTGGCCGTTAGCCAGGGAGACACCCGTCGCGGGTCTGCGGCCGTTTATCTTCATATCGATCATATCGAAATCGAAGACTTCCTGATGATCAGAGATCCGTCGGGCGATATCAACCGTCGTGCTCTGAACCTTCATGTTGGCATCTGCATCACTGATGACTTCATGATAAAAGTCCGCGATGACAAGATGCACCAGCTGGTCAGCCGTAAGAATGGAAAGGTTCTCAAGGAAGTTCGCGCTCGCGAACTCTTTGAGAAAATTCTGGACCAGCGTCTCAAGACAGGTGAGCCCTACATAATCTACATTGATACCGTGAACCGGTTGAGACCTGAAATTCAGAAGAAGCTGGATCTCAAGGTATCGATGTCGAATCTGTGTTCGGAAATCACTCTGCCAACTGGACCGGATCACCGTGGATCGTGGAGAACGGCAGTCTGCTGTCTCACTTCCTTGAACCTTCTGTATTACGAGGAATGGAGCAAGCCTGACGTCAAGCAGCAGTTCTTCGATGATATTGGACGATTCATCGACAATGTGATGGAAGACTTCATCCAGCGTGCCCCTGAAAGTTTCTGGAGAGCTATCTATTCAGCTTTCCGTGAACGTTCTGTTGGTATTGGTGTGATGGGCTTCCATAGCTATCTGCAAAGCAAGATGCTGCCCATGGAAGGCGCCATGGCAGTTGCCCACCAGAATCGTATGCTCAAGACAATCCGGACCGAACTTGACCGGGTTTCACGCGAGCTTGCAGAAGAACGTGGTCCTTGCCCGGATGGTCAGGATGCTGAGATCATGGAACGCTTCACCAACAAGATGGCGATCGCTCCAACTGCATCTATCTCGACAATCTGCGGTGGTGCCAGCCCCTGCATCGAGCCAATCCCCGCAAATATCTTTGTTGCCAAAACTCTTGATGGTTCCAAGACTATCAGGAACAAGCAACTCGAAAAACTGCTCGAAGAAAAAGGTCAGAACACTAAAGACGTCTGGTCTTCAATTCTTGCAGGCATCGATGAAAGCGGGAGCCCGACAGGGTCAGTGCAGCATCTTGAGTTTTTGACTCAGGAGGAAAAGGACGTTTTCAAGACAGCGTTTGAAATCAATCAGGGACACCTGATCGATCTTGCGCGTGAACGTTCGATCTATGTCGATCAGGCAACTTCAACAAACCTGTTCGTGCCGCCGAGCATCTCACCATCACGACTTCTGTCTCTCCACTGGAGAGCATGGAAGGAAGGGGTTAAGACGCTCTACTATCTGCGTTCACAGGCAGCTGCCCGGGCACAGAACACCGCTGTTCGCAGGTCTGTTGCTGACGACAACACCCTCCTTAATCCTGTCATTATGGCATCACAGGAAGAAGACGAGTCGAAGTATTTCGAATGTGAAGTTTGCCAGTAACGCAAACACAAAACAAAAACTGAGAGGGGGCCTTTTGGCCCCCTCTCTTTTTCTTTTGTAAGAAAAGGAATAGCATGAGTAAACAAGCCCACATCCTGGCCGTCGAAGTAGAAAGACCACATCTCCCGGGATACGTAAAAACGGATCCAATAGCGTTTCTTGAAAAAGGGAACCTATGGCTCGGATATCGACCATATCTGGAAACCCTTGACCCGATTCACGATGATCTGGACAAGAAGGCAATCCTCCAGATCATCCCCTATGTCATCATCAAGCATGAAGACAAAATTCTGTTCTATGTCCGGCCGAATGCTGGAAATGAAGCAAGGCTTCACGGCAAGGTTTCCGCTGGGATTGGTGGACATATCGACCTTGTCGACATCGTTCATGAAGACAGCGTTATTTCTTTGCATGCGACCATGGCAGCGGCCTGCGTCCGTGAAATCGAAGAAGAAATAAAACTCAAAGTTGATGCTGAAAAAATCAACTGGTCTGGCCTCATCTATAGAGACGATGGCTCCGTAGATAGAGTGCACGTCGGCGTCGTTGCTGAAATCGAAATCGATGATGCAATGCTTGCTCAGATTCAGTCAACGGAAGAAATTGGAGAAATCCGGTTTATTAAGCCTTCCAACCTCCAAACTGATATGGCACAATATGCTGTAGAAGCTTGGACCAAAGCCTACTTGTCCTTGATCTGAAAGGTAATGAAGATGACAACCTACGCACTTTCAACTCCGGTTTCTGAAATCAAGACGCCGCTGTTTACTCGCAGTGAAACCTATAAGCCTTTTCATCATGAATGGGCCGAGGTTTTCCGTGATCGTCAGCAGAGCGTTCACTGGATGGCACGCGAACTTCCGATGGGAGAAGACCTGAAGGACTGGTCTCCTCACTCGGAGCGTCTTACCCACAAGGAGCGTGATCTCCTCACCAACATTTTCCGTCTGTTTACCCAGGCAGACGTGGACGTGCTCGACAACTACATGAACATCCTGACAAAGGTGTTCCGCAACAGTGAAGTTGCGCGCATGCTGACTGTGTTCTCGAGCTTCGAGACCATCCACATCGAAGCCTACAGTTATGTGCTGGAAAGTCTCAAGCTGCCTGATTCGACCTATCACGAATTTCTCGAAATCGAGGAAATGCGCGACAAGCATGACTTCCTGAAGCGTTACAACGCAGACACTCTTGAAGATCTGATCATGACGCTGGGTTGCTTTGCAGCTTTCGTTGAAGGGCTTCAGCTGTTTGCATCGTTTGCCATGCTGCTTAGCTTCCCCAAGAAGGGTCGCATGCGCAACATGGGCCAGATCGTGTCGTGGTCGATTCGCGATGAAACTCTCCACGTCAACGGCGGCATCAAGCTGCTTCATACTCTGTGCGATGAAACCGGAATCAACCTGAAGGATCTTCAGCCACAGTTCCATGAAGCCGTTCAGAACTTTGTGCGGATGGAAGACACATTCATCGACAAGGCCTATGAATTTGGTGAAACACCTGTCGGCACAGCGCACGATTACAAGCAGTATGTTCGCTTCATTGCCGACATGCGTCTTGCTCAGCTTGGGCTCGATACGTTCTACAACATCGAAGAGCACCCGCTGCCATGGATCGACGAAATGACCGGTCAGGAACATGCCAACTTCTTCGAGGTCCGTCCGACGGAATACTCGAAGGGCAGCATGACCGGTTCATGGGATGATGCATGGGGTGCCCTCGATAATGCAGAAACAGGCGATATGGAAGTCATGCCCGGTGAGCTGATCCATTCACGCCGAATCAAGGCTGGCCTTGCTGAATCTTTGCTCTAAGATCAGTAACGAACGCAAAAGGAAGGGAGGCGGAAACGCCTCCCTTTTTTTATGTGCAAATGACAAGAAATAATGAAGAATTATTCCCGAAGGAAAAAGATATGTCGCGCTATGATGGATGGGGATATGAGGACGATTATGAAGCTGAAGACGTCCCCAACGAGCGCCTTGAGGAAATTGTATCTGGACTGACACCGCAGCAGCGTGAAGCTGTAGAACACCGCGGAAGTCCGGTTGTCATCCTGGCCGGCGCCGGCACCGGGAAAACGACCGCACTTACCAGTCGCATTGCTCATATTATTGCATCAGGTGATGCTGTTCCCGAAGAGGTTGTAGCAGTTACATTTACCAATAAGGCTGCCAAGGAATTGCAGACCAGATTGAAGCGCAAGCTCAACGATGATCTGCATGGTATGACTGTGGGAACCTTCCACTCAATCTGTGCGAAAATGCTCAGGGAAAATTACGATCTGTTCGGCGTAAAGCAAGATTATGTGATCATGGATTCCGACGATCAAAAGCGGCTCATCAGAAGGATCGGCAAGTCGATCTATGGAAAGAATGTCGACAAGGAGCTCCTCGAAGCTGCACTGGATTTCATTGAAAACGTAAGAGGCAATCCGCTCGAGAAAAAAGACATACTGGCAAAGGCCGATCAGGCTGTTTACAACATTTATGCGCAGTATGAAAAAACCAAGAACGAAGACGGAGTTCTGGATTTCACAGATCTCATCGCGATCGTGACCGAGAGTTTTTATAACGGCATCGTGGATCCCGATATTTTTGCATCAAAATGGAAGCATATTCTCGTCGATGAATATCAGGACACCAACGGACTGCAGTTTGCCTGGCTACAACAGATCGCACACGGAAATCCAAATCTGGCTGTAGTCGGAGACGATGACCAGGTGCTCTATTCATGGCGCGGTGCTCGTATCGAAAACATCCTCGACTTCCCCAATCACTTTGAGGATGTAAAAGTCATCAGGCTCGAGCAGAATTTCCGGTCAACGGGACATATCCTCGATGTTGCCAACGTCGTTATCGAACAAAATACAAAAAGACTCGGAAAGACACTTTTCACAACGGCTGACAAAGGCAAAAAAGTTGAAATTCTCGATTTCCTCGATGCTGACAACGAAGCTGAATGGATTGTCGACAAGGTCAAGGCGCAGATCAGCAATGGTATGAAGCCTTCGGAAATCGCCATTCTCTCAAGAGCGAGCCATGTTCTCAATCTGGTGAGCCAAAAGCTTACCTTTGCCGGCATTCCCTACGTGCTTTCCGGCGGCCGGAGATTCCAGGATAAAGCCGAGATCAGAGATGCAATGGCCTACCTCCGGCTTGCTGCCAATCCCGATGACTCAAGCGCATTCGAACGTGTTGTCAATGTTCCCAAACGAGGAATGGGGGACGTTGCCGTCAAAAAGATCATCGAAGCATCAGATCATTCGCGCGAGCTGCGTGCAAATATGACGCTTCTGGATATCGCCAAGAATTATTCAATCGGAAAAACCCTCAGCGGCAATGTTCCCGAAAAACTTGGTGAGTTCGTATATGCTGTCAAGGAAGCCAATAAACTATTCTGGCGCGGAGCCACAGCAGGAAAGCTTCTGGAAAATGTGCTCACGGAAACGGGGTATATTGCAGATCTAAAGCTTCAACTTGAAGAAGCCAAGGAAGCTGGCGACATGAGCATTGCCGATCAGACCCAGGCAAGAATCGATAGCATTATGGATCTGTATTCGATCGGCAAGGACAAGCAGCCACTTGAGCTGGTCGAGCATCTTGGCCTAACCGAAGATGGTAAGGCCAAGAAAGAAGATGCCTTGTGGATAGGGACAATTCATGCTGCCAAAGGGCTCGAGTGGCCACTTGTTATCGGGGTTGGCTGGGAAGAAAACATTCTCCCTGGTTGGCAGGCTCTCCAGGAGGGTGGAAATGCTCTCGATGAAGAACGGCGATGTGCCTATGTTCTGATCACAAGGGCCAGAGAACACCTATTTTTGACCACTACAAATGAAAGATTTCAGAAGCCTGCATCACCGAGCAGATTCCTTGGAGATATTCCAGACGAACATTCTATTCGAACGGAAATCGGATAAGACAAGGGGCGCAAAAGCGCCCCTTGTCATTTCAGCAGAGAACGAATTGATTAAGGGTTTACGCCCTTGCCCAATCCTCTGCCGGCTATCTTAGCGCCCTGATAAACAATGGCGCCCTTGCCGGCCAAACCAACTGCTGCACCAGCGCCACCTGCAGCCATCGAAGCCGGCGCTGCAATTGTCTTGATCGCAGCATTCCCGCCTTCACCACCGCCGCCGGTAGATCTGGTAAGCTCGCTTGCGAGAGCAGGAACGCTTTTCACCAAAGCAGAGAACACGAGCGCAACTCCAACAAGTGCAAAAGCACTGATAACAACCTGAGTCGCGCTGGCGCTTTCATTTAATCCAGTTGTGAAAAGCTTCTGAGAAAACCGTTCAACCACTCCCGCGCCAATTCGCAAGATAATTGCAAGCAAAACAAACTGCGCCATTGCATTCAACACAGTTCCAATTGCGCCAAAAGCATAACCACGGAAGGGCTTAAAGGCTGCGGCTACGACCAGAACGGGAGATACAATGCTTATAATAGCCAGTCTTATAACAATATCGATGAACCGCAGCGGAAATACGAGAGCCAGAAAAGCGTAGATCGCAGTGACGGCTATACCGGCAACAATAAATGTCAAAATTCCTGAAAAACTCCCGGGAGGTGACACTATGAGAGCAATGCCTGTCGCCATTGACTCTACAGTCATCTTGAATGAAGCGCAGACACTAAGATTCATATCACGAACCGCTTGAGCAGCGTCAGGTGGATAAATATTTATCGGGGATGATGTGCAATCTGACAACAGGGAAGCATCGACAGAATTTATGATTCCATTTCCAAGTGCAAAAAGATTGCCAAAAATATACTCCCAAACAAATGCTACCGGTCCAGAAGCAAGAACAATTGTAGCAAAAGCCAAGGACATCATTAAACGCCAAAAAACCTGCCATCTTCCCAGAAGATCGGACGCATCACCAGTTACAAAGCCGCTAAACAAATACACAAAAGAAAGAATAAGAGCGATTGAACCGGCAACTGGAATTAAGCCAGAAGCACTAGAGTCAACATTTCTAAGTTGACCAAAAACTGCTGTGGTAAACTCCACAAAAATTTCACAGGTTATACAGCCGATTTCATTTTCAATGGTTGCTTGAATCTCTGCCTTGTTTTCCGCAAATTTTTGCTGCTCATTATCAAAGAACAATGAAGTCCCCGGAATGGCAGCTACAAATGCAACTCCGCTTACAACCACAGGGCTGTTTATTTCGGCAGATCCTTCTTGTGCGCTAGCAGGCGACACAAGAAATGCCATAGCCATAAACATTGAAAAAAACAGTTTTATCATTTTCATGGCTACTGATCCATTTTCGGTAAAAATCATCTTGTTTTTATATTTATAGAAAAATCTCAGGGATTATTTCTTGGTTCTTCAGGCTCTTGATCCTCTTCCTGATCCTCTTTCGGGAAAAAGGAAGACGATTCTTTGAACTCGTCAATAAGAGTTCCCGGTCCAACAAACATGTCCTTAGACCAAAGAAAAACAAAAAATCCAATTAAGATGGCTGTGAGCATTCCCATTATTATCCACAGGGTCACCTGAGATAAATTGATGTAAGCCCATGCTCCAATCAGAGCGACAACAATAATGGGAAAATGGCGGTTCATCTGGGACTTCCTACCTTTTCAAACTTTTCCATTTCCTCTTCAAGACCAAGCCGATCTTCGGCGTCCGCAAGAACAGCCTGCTCTGCCGGCGAAGAGAAAAGATGAACATTCATGTTTACCCATTCGATCAAGCGGCGCTGATCAAAAACCTGCTTCAGATCATGATCAAGAATATGAATGAAATTCTCAAAATCATAATCATGAATCCGGCTGATCATGGTCGACCCGATAAGCATGAAAAAGTCCTGCACATCGAGCTTATTATTATTCAGTCTCGCAGAATTCCTGATCTGATCGAGCGCAAATCCCTCGAAATCTTCCCTGCGAGAATATTCTACACCAACTCCGCCCATTTCATCCTGAAAGACAGCAAAGAGATCACCTTCTTCACGCTTTCTGGTAAAGATATCCTGATACGACATATGTTCGCGATTATATTTGAACATCCCATTCGGATAACGCTCCTCACGGTATCCAATGCGACCAAAACTGCCTTCAA
>Ga0100378_1005918_pt1 | contig 11142 bp, 14 predicted proteins | sample CryGeymeta201502_FD_81535 | JGI IMG/M metagenome (GOLD analysis project Ga0100378, IMG submission 81535) | Groundwater microbial communities from Crystal Geyser aquifers in Utah, USA - Crystal Geyser metaG 2015-02 | ecosystem: Environmental > Aquatic > Deep subsurface > Groundwater | place: USA...
ATAAATTAGATTGAAATAATTGTTAGCAGTATAATCAATTGTCTGCTTAACATTTATTATTTTTTCTGTTAGAATCAAATACTGTTATGGCAACCAAACGAGATTATTACGATATTTTAGGTGTTAAAAAAGATGCAAGCAAAGCAGATATTAAATCTGCATATCGCAAAGCTGCATTAAAATGGCATCCTGATAAAAACCAAGATAATAAGAAAGAAGCTGAAGAAAAATTTAAAGAAATAAACGAAGCATATCAAGTTGTTTCAGATCCAGCTAAAAGACAAAAATATGACCAGTTTGGTCATGCTGCTTTTGATCCCTCATCGGGAATGGGAGGAAACCCTTTTGCTGGAGGTAATCCATTCGCTGGTGGTGGTAATACATATACATATTCAGGTGGAGCTAATCCATTTGAAAATGCAGACTTTGGTGATCCATTTGATATCTTTGAGCAATTCTTTGGAGGTGGTTTTTCAAGAGCTCAAGCTCGTCCAAGATATTCATTAAGAGTTGATTTTATTGAAGCAATTAAAGGTGTAACTAAAGAAGTTCAGATTGATGGAAAAGATCATAAAATAAAAGTACCAGCTGGTGCAAATGATGGAACGAGAATAAGATTTAGTGAATTCGATATATCTATTAATGTTGGTACACATAAACGATATAAGCGTGAAGGATATGATCTTTTTGTAGATGAAAATATTCCTGTCTCATTAGCTTTACTTGGTGGAACTGCAGAAGTTGAAACAATTGATGAAAAAATAAAGCTTAAGGTTAGACCTGGCACAAGATCTCACACAATGGTTAGACTTAGAGGAGAAGGTGTTCAACATGTTCAAGGACGTGGTAGGGGAGATCTTTATGTACGTTTCATAGTAGATCTTCCAGAAAAACTTAACCGTAAACAGAAAAAAGCTGTAGAAAAACTTCAAGAAGTTGGACTATAATTAAATATTGTCCTATAACTTTGACAAAATAGACTATTTTTGCTATAATTAATCCACTTAGCTATATCTTTTAGTCAAGCTAACACAATTGCTGTGTTTCCTATGAAATTGATATATCTAAGTTTGCTCTTTAATATCTACTAATACTTTTATAAGTATGCGGATACAGTATTGCTAGTTAATCTAATTAGTTATTAATACTGTGTCCGTGTGTGACTATATTAATTTTATCAAAGAGGTGATAAAGATGAGACAAATGCCAAAATACATTAATAAATCAGGAGTATTGCTTTTACAGCAAAAAAATGGATATTCAGCAAAATCAGGAATATCTTTTTCAGATGCAGCTTCAATTTCAATGCGGCACTGGAAAAAAAGATTTCCAGATGACAAAGTTTTTCCCAAAGAGAAGTTTTTTCAAGATCACTGGATTTTATCTTGTGATTTTGATCCACAAGCTTGGGAGCCATGGCCGTTTGCAATCTGGATCCCGTATGAATTATTCTTAGAAGAATTGGGCTATGTTCCATTATGGATTAGTTTATTTTCGATAAACAAATATTCATATGAAGTAAAAGGCTCATTAGACATGTTTAGTGGAATTTCTTTTGCACGAGAAAATCTTTCTCAAGTAAGTCCAACAAAAACCAAGCGACTTTGGGGCTTATTACCAGATAAGTTGATTGGAAATAGACTTCAAATCAAAGAAAAAAACCAGCTGTATTCTTTTGTTACGGGAGATAAAGTTTGGGGTTATTTGGTAAAAGTTAAAAAGAATTAGTAGATTTTGAGTAATTATCAACACCCTTTTGAATTTAAAATTCAAAGGGGTGTTTTGTTTTAATAACCTTGATTTTCCCCAAGTTTTGTGTATAATATGCCTATAGAAGAGAAAAAGGGAAGGAACTCAAAAAAACGGGTTCTTTTTTTTACTCAGACTAAAAATAGTAATAAAGATAATAATAACAAAAGGAAAACGTTATGGCAGCACAAACAAGCTCAACTGCACGTACCGAATTTGCAGCAGCAATTAATCAAATTGCTAATGAAAGACAAATAGATCCAGCATCTATTTATGACGCAATCAGACAAGCATTAGTTTCAGCATACAGAAAACAATTTGGTCACTTAGAAGAAGAATCTTACTACTTTGTAGAATTAGATGAACAATCTGGTGAATCAACAATCTACAAATGTCCGATTATTGAAAAAGACGAAGAAACAGGCGAAATATTAAAGTGGGATGATTCAAAACCAGAGGATGTAACTCCAGCTGGATTTGGTCGTATTGCTGCTCAAACAGCAAAACAAGTTATCTTACAAAAAATCAGAGAATCTGAAAAAGATAAAGTTATTTCTGACTTTGAAGAAAGAGTTGGAGAAATCGTTACAGCTCAAATTCTTAGAATGGATGGAAGAGCAGTTATTTTAGATATTGGTAGAGGCCAAGGTTACATGCCACCAGAAGAACAAATGCGTGGTGAGTTCTACAGAATGAATAACAGAATTACTGTTTTAATCAAAGAAATAAGAGAAACACATAAAGGTAAAAGAATTATCTGTTCAAGAGCTGATCAGGCCTTAGTTTCAAAACTTTTTGAAAGAGAAGTCCCAGAAATTGCAGCTGGTACAGTTGAGATAGCACTAATTTCAAGAGAAGCTGGTGTTAGAACTAAATTAGCTGTTAGATCTACTCAAGATGGTGTTGATCCGGTTGGTTCATGTGTTGGACAAAGAGGTGTTCGTGTTCAAGAAGTTATTAGAGAACTAAATAATGAAAAGCTCGACATTATTCCTTTCACTGAAGATGCAAAATTACTATTACAAGGTGCTTTAGCTCCTTCTGAAGGATTGCAAATTGAGATTAATGAAGCTGAAAAACTCGCTGAAGTCACAGCTCCTGATGATCAACTTTCATTAGCAATTGGTCGTGGTGGACAAAATGTTCGTTTAGCTGCAAAGCTTACAGGATACAAAATCACAATCAAGTCTGCATCAGGTGAAGTTAAATCTAAAGTTACAGGTGAAGAAGAATATGAAATAGATACCTTTAAAGGCATCATTGAAGATACAAGAGATTTCTTAGTTGAAAACAAACTAACGACAGTAGCTGATTTATCTAGATTCAAAAATAAATGGATTGAAGCTGAATTAGGTGAAGACCAAGAAGCAATTTTAAGAGAAAAAGTCGATGCTTTTGAAAAAGAAATGGCAGAAAAAGACACAGCATTTAATATGCTTAAGGAATAATAGCAATTAAAGAAGGATAAATATGGCACAACAACCAAGACCACCAATTATTACAATCATGGGCCATGTTGACCATGGAAAAACTACATTACTTGATTATATTCGTAAATCTAATGTTACAGCTGGTGAAGCTGGTGGAATTACTCAACATACTGGTGCTTACAGTATTAATCATAATGGTAGTGATATTACATTTATTGATACCCCAGGTCACGCAGCTTTTAACAAAATGCGTGAAAGAGGATCAAAGATTACTGATATTGTAATCTTAGTTGTTGCTGCAAATGATGGTGTAAAACCTCAAACCATTGAGTCAATTCGTCATATAAAAAATGCAAAGGTTCCTGTAGTTGTTGCTATTAATAAAACTGATTTACCTGATGTTAATGTTGATATTGCAAAAGCTGGTTTAGCTGAACATGGTTTAGTTGTCACATCTTATGGTGGTGATATTGAATCTGTTGAAATTTCAGCAAAAACTGGAAAAGGTGTTGATAAACTTTTGGAAACAATTGCATTGATGGCAGAGTTAATTGATCTAAAAGCAGATCCAGATGCTCCACTTAAAGCAGTTGTTATTGAATCATCAAAAGATAGTAAAAGAGGTGTTGTTGCTACTGTTATTGTAAAAAATGGAACATTGTCTACTCGTCAAGATATTTTTGCAGATGATGTTCAAGGAAGAGTTAAACTCCTAAGTGATGCATCAGGTAAAAGCATTAATAATGTCTTACCAGGTTTTTCTGCAGAAATAATTGGATTTAAAGATGCTCCAGCAGTTGGTTCAATTGTAAAAGATCAATCGGCAGAGTATCCAGTAGTTGAAGATGAAATTGAAGAAGAAATTGAACAAAACCCATGGGGAGATATTGATTTCTCACAACTTGTTGAAGATGTAGATAAACAAAAAATTAACTTAATAATTAAAGCTGATGTTGAAGGTACTTTGGAAGCAATTCTTCAAGTTATTGATGAAGACAGTACTAATTTAATAACTTCAGGTGTTGGAGAAGTAACAGAAACAGATATTGAACTAGCACAAACAAGTGGGTCACTTATTATTTCTTTCCATACAAAAGTTTCAAACAAAATTAAACGTTTAGCAAAAAATGCTGGAGTAAAAATTAAGTCTTATGACATTATTTACAAACTGATTGAAGATTTACAAAAACAGATGCTTAAGCTTCTTGATTCAACAATAGATGAAGTAGTTTTGGGTGAAGCTGAAATTATGCAAATCTTTGAAATGAATGGTGAGAGAATTGCTGGATGTAAGGCAAAAACAGGTGAATTAAAGAAAAATGATAAATATCATCTTAAACGTAATGATGAAATTATCAAAGATCCAACTCCTAAACGCTTAATGCATGGAAAAGAAGAGATTGATAAAGTTACTGCTAAATCTGAATTTGGTATGACATTTAGAAATAAAAAGCTTGATTTCCAAGTAGGAGATATACTAGTTGCATACAAGGTTGAGGACGAGGAATAAATATTTAGATATATTTATATGACTAGAAAATTGAAAAAACTAGTAGAAATTCAAGAAACACACACTCAAGAAGTTTCTGACGAATTAAAAATACATAGACAAGCAACTCTATTTGCTTATGACGCATATTCAGTAAGAGTAGATTCTAGTTTTAAGCACAAACTTATAAGTGAGTTCAATAAACATGAATTTCAAATTCAATTAATTATTTTTAATAAAGTTCTTAAATATGCTCAGGAGTTATTGAATCAAAGAAAAGATTTTAATTCTGATATATATGAGAATTTCAAAGTTACTCTTTCTGATATTTATAATGAATTAAAAGTATGTAAAGAACCAGTAGATAAAATAAGATTTTCTGAAGTTTTAGTTTTACTTCTTCAAAAATTACTTCCGTTGATTGAACAATTAGAAAATTCATTTTTAGATCCTGTTTCAATACAAAATAAGAGAAGATTTTCAGATCAACACATCACTAAAGAAATTTCATTAGCAAGAAAAGCTTCAGGATTATAAATTACAATATCTATGATATAATAATATATAGTAAAAGTATAAATTGGTTACTTTACTTATAAGGTTTGATAAATAGCCTATGCCGGCACATCATACTTTTAAAGTAAGGGAAAGGAATACCATGGCTTTATCAAAAGCTCAAAAACAACAAATTATTACAGACTTCGCATTGTTCGAAGGTGATACTGGTTCTCCAGAAGTACAAATTGCTTTGTTAACTGCTTCAGTTCAAGAATTAACAAAACATCTTGGTACTCACAAAAAAGACGATCACTCGAGAAGAGGTCTTTTAAAACAGGTTGCAAAAAGAAGAAGATTATTAAATTTCTTACTTTCAAGAAGTGAAGAAAGATATAGAAAATTAATTGATAGCTTAGGTTTAAGCAAATAATCTTTTAAGTTTAAATATTAGAAGGGGTCATAGAAATATGACCCCTTTTTTGTATTATTTAGATATATCAACAATTTTTAAAAATAAAAAATATTGTGACGTTATTAAATATTGACAAGCCATTTTTTTCTCTCTAAGATGAATAATCGATGTATTTTATTTACATATCCAATATATTTTGTATACATACTTAATATATCTAAGATATGTCAAATAACATATAAAAGTAAAAAGTATGGGTCTAGCGTTTAATTGGCATCATACATGCCTGCCCGCCCATTAATGAAAGGAGTTTCATAAAATATGAAACGAAAAATATTATTAAGTGCATTTATCATTGCCATAGTAGGTGGTGGTGGTTATGCTGCTTCCCAAGCACTCTTCACAGATACAGAGACTGGAACAGACAGTAGTTTTACAGTTGGTACACTCGATATGGATATCGATGGTAATAACGGTGATTCTGCAGCGTTTGATAACTTTGAAGTTACAAACATTGGAGCTGACGGCACAGTTTCTGGTGGTAAAACTTGGACAATTAATAACAAAGGTTCACTTCCAGGTAACCTAACTCTTGCATTAGCAAGTTTAATTAACAATGAAAATGGTTGTAATGAACCAGAAGCTATTGTTGATGTAACTTGTGCAAATCCAGGTCCTGATGAAGGTGAACTTGGTAATGCAATGTCTGTAACTGTTTTACTTGACCAAGATGGTCCTGGTGGAGCAGATCCAGTTCAAGTTGTATCAGCTGATCTTGCAACAGCAAATCAAGCTTCTTATGCAGCTGAATGGAACACAAATGCTGGAACAGTAACAATTCCAGCTGGAGGAAGCGTAGACGTAACAATGAACTGGGAAACTAGTCCTGCTGATTACGGAAACGAAATCCAGAGCGATTCACTCGGTTTTGATGTGAATTTTGTTCTCGAACAAGTTACTCCAAGTAACTAATAGTAGAAAATGATTAATTTGAGAAGGAAGTCTTAGGACTCCTTCTCAGATTAGTTAAAGAAGATAATTATGATTAAAAGTAAAAACAAGTTTAGAGTAGTAGTAGAAACAATATTTTGGGTAATATTTTCATTAATATTAGCTTTTATAGTTTTTTTTAAGGTAACATCATCAAACTTTAATTTGCCTGTTAAATCATTTTTAATTCAGTCTGGTTCAATGGAACCAACAATAATGACTGGTGATATTATTTTGGTTCAAGAACAACCAAAATATATTCAAAGAGATATAATTACATTTTACGATCATGGAGATAGAGTAGTTACTCACAGAATTCTTGAGGAAAAAAATAATGGAAATTCAATTGAATTTATAACTCAAGGTGATAATAACCAAACTCCAGATATTGCACCAGTTCCTATAGAAGATGTAATTGGTAAACACTTTATAACTATTCCTAAATTAGGTTTTTTAATTGCTAAAAGTAAATCAAAAACAGGAATATTACTACTAATAATTGTTCCTGCAACAATTATTATTTATGACGAAATAAGTAAAATATTTTCTTCTGTTTCAAAAAAAAATGAACAGAAAAAAGGAGAATAATTGTTTGCTAAAAGAAACTCTTTACCGAAACCTTTTGGCAAGACATGGATAAAATTATTCGTACTTTTATTTGGTATATTTATGGTGACTACAAAAGTTACTGATGCAGATTTATTAGATATGGAATCAATTGTAGATAATTATTTTAGATCTACTACTTTAGATTTTTCAAATAGACAAACAGCAAACAATTATCAATTATCAACTTTATTTAATGTAGTAGGTATGATTCCTGGTGGATTTCAGGTTGAGTCATTAAGAGTTAATAATGATGGTGAAATGGATATTGATTACCAAATCACAAGTTTGTTTAATCTTGGTGATAATAACCTATGTGAAGTCCTAGATGTTAAAGTAATGAATGACTTTAAAGTGATCTATGATGGAAAGCTCAAAGATCTAACATTATCCTCCCGAACTCAATCTGAAGTTCATGACGACTTAGTTTTATTCTTATACCTAAATTCTTCAGATACTGCCCTAACAAATAAAACATGTAATTTTAATGTAGTTATTCAATCTGTAGTGGAAAATACAGGTTTTGTAGATGAAGAAATTATTCAAAATCAAGTTAGTTCTGGGACTTGGACTCAATGACAAAAATGATATATCCTAATTCTGTGCTAAAAAAATATTCATATTATTTATTAATTATTTTTGTAACAATATCTTCCTTAATTATTTATTTTTCAAGTTATAATTTTTTTGGCTTAAGATTCTTTAGTGTCCAAACTGGTTCAATGATCCCAGAGATAAACATCGGAGATTTAATTCTTGTTAAGAGATTTGAAGAATATAAGCTTGGCGATGTTATTACTGTTGATAAAGAGATAATTGGATTAGTTGAAGAACATGGAAGTAAGTATTTAACTCATAGAGTTGTAGAAGTTAATAAGTCATTAAAAACTTTAAATCAGTATAGAATTAAGGGAGATAAAAATGAATTTCCCGATCAGATTATAATTGCACAAGATGCTGTGGTCGGAAAGGTAATTAATAAATATCATTATTTGGGTAGTATTATTGATTATCTGAAAACAGATGAAGGTATGGCTATATTTATTTTTACACCTGCTGCCTATATTATTTTTACTGAGCTAAAAAATATTAAAAAAATTCTAAGACAAGACTACTTACGTAAAAAATTTGAACTATGAAAAAAAACATTTTTCTAGTAATTATTTTTTTTATCTCTAGTTTTATTTTTTCAAAAAATATTTATGCACAAGAATTAGGTGTTGAATATTTTGATTGCAGTAAATCAGGGGAATGTAAGAATAAAAAGAGTTCAAGTACTTTATACGCTGATAATATGATTCCTGGATATCCTGTGCAACAATCTTGGAATATATCAAATAAATCTAATAATCAGTGCAGAGTTTATTTGTTTTTTAAAGGTTATGATGATGAAACTTCATTATCAGATAAAATTAAAATCTCTGCATTAGGTAATGGTGAAATTATTGTTCAAGACATAATATTCTCTGATTTATTAAAAAAGGAGTCATTGCATTTAGTAGAGGTACCTTCAAAATCTGATTCAGTTGTTGATTGGAATATAATTCTTGATGTAACAGTTGATAATAATTTTCAAGGAAGTAAGAAGGAATTTAAAACTATTTTATATTCTTACTGTATAGAAGAACCAAAGGGAAGAGTTGCAGGTGTATCTACAGAAAAAGATTTAAGTTCAGAAGAGATGGTATACATTAGTTTAGCGACCATTAGTGGAGTTTCATTGATTGTTATAAAAATTAAATAGATTTTAACTATATATAGCTAGTTTTTATATGGTGTATACTATATTTAGTATTTTTTATTTTTGGAATATATATGTTGATCAAATCAGCTCAAGCAGAACAGGGTTTTATTATTAGCGATTCATTTAAAAAGGCTTGGGAAGTCTTTAAAAAAGATTGGATACTTGTCTATGCAGTTCAATTGTTACCCATTGCAATAGCTATTGTTTACACTGTTATTTTAGATAAAGTTGAACAAGAATCAATATTTGCATTATTGTATTCATTACTATATCTAGTAGCTCAAATTTTTGTTTCAATGGGAGTAATTAAAGCTTACTTGAACATTACTAAAGGTAAAAAAGTTACAATGGAAACATTTACCTCACAAGGTTCAAAGATATTCAACTTCTTTGCTGTACAAATTTTATTAGTGTTAATTGTTTTAGGAGGTTTCTTACTATTAATTATTCCTGGTTATTACTTTATTTTGAAATATATGTTTGCACCATACTTGGTAATTGATAAGAATATGGGTCCAATTGAAGCACTTAAAGCTAGTGCAAAAATGACACATGGAATTAAGTTTGATATTATTGGTTTTTTTGCAGCATCATTGGTGTTAATGTATATGGGCATCTTTGCACTCCTTATAGGAGTATTAGTTTCAATCCCAGTTGCAACATTATCATATATTATTTACTACAATAAACTTGTAAAAAGATTGAAATAAAATTATTCTAAACTTTGTAAAAAAATTTTAAGTTCTCTTGGGTCTTTTTCAACTACCTGGTCAATATTTTTATCAGCTTTTTGTAAGTAACCTAATGATGATATTCCTACAGTTGTAGTTTCAGGAGAAGTTTTCTTTATCAACTCACTAACTTTACCACCTTGAGCCTGATATCTCAGGTTTGTATCAGTTATGTATCCTTCACTTGTTTTTAAAAAACCATCTATAAGGGCAATGTCTATTTGAATTTGATTTAATTGTTCTAGTAATATTACTGCATTTTCATAACTATCTGCTGATCCAAGGATAATCCAACCCAATCTTTTTAATAAAAACGAAATGCTCTTTACAAAAACTGGATCATCTTCAACAATTATTGCATTTTTTGTTTCTTTTTGATTTATTTTTTTCATAATGATTAATATATAAATTAAATTTTTGATATTCTAACATATTTCTCATTACATGATATAATACACCTAGTAAAAATATATAAATTAAGTGATCATGAAGATCACAGATAAATATAAAAGAGTCACTTGAGGATTCAAGAGAGGTGATAAGTTGAATTAGTTTTAACTAATAAGGACAGAATCTTATCTTTTCTCATGGAATACTCACAAGAGGACACTTTTATATCCAACTATTTGATCATGATAAAGATCAATCAAACACAAACAGTCAACCTTTCATAAGAGAGGTTTTTGTTGCGTGTTTGAATGATCATTCTAAACCAAATAGTAGAGAAAGGAACAGGATGTCATATCCTAAATATCCAAATACCTATAAGAAGGACATTCAAGTAGGTGATAAAACCGTCTCAATTGAGGTCGGTAAATTTTCAGAACAAGTTTCTGCTGCAGTTTTAGTAACTTGTGGTGAAACAGTTGTTCACAGTACTGTCGCCTTGGGGCGAAAAGTAAACTTGGGATATTTCCCACTTTCTGTAGAATTTGCAGAAAAATTATATGCAGCAGGTATCATCAAAGGTTCACGTTGGGTTAAAAGAGATGGTCGTCCTTTAGACGACGTTATCTTAAAAGCACGTGTCATTGACCGTTCCTTAAGACCTCTTTTCCCTGATGGTGTTACACATGAAGTACAGGTTATTAATACTGTATTTTCATATGATGGCCAAAACGATCCAGATATGCTTGGACTTTTAGGTAGTGCTATTGGTTTAGCAATTTCTGAAATTCCATTTGATGGTCCTATGGCAGGTCTCAGAATTGGTTACAGTAAAGAAACTCAACAATTCATGACCAATCCAACACATGAGCAGAGAAATAACTCAGACTTAGACTTAATTGTTGCAGGTTCTGGAAACGCTGTTGTTATGGTTGAGGCTGGAGCAAATGAAATTACAGAAGGTGTAATGGTTGATGCTTTAGTTAAAGCTCAAGAAGAGATGGGTAAAATTTGTACAGCTATTGATGAAGTAGTTGCTGAAATTGGAAAAGAAAAGATTGAACTCATTGATGATGAGACAAAAGCAGCTACAGCTAAAATTGATG
>Ga0100378_1005920_pt1 | contig 11135 bp, 10 predicted proteins | sample CryGeymeta201502_FD_81535 | JGI IMG/M metagenome (GOLD analysis project Ga0100378, IMG submission 81535) | Groundwater microbial communities from Crystal Geyser aquifers in Utah, USA - Crystal Geyser metaG 2015-02 | ecosystem: Environmental > Aquatic > Deep subsurface > Groundwater | place: USA...
ATTAGCAGCATCGAAGGCGTGTAATGGTTGTCCGCAATCAAACATAACATAGTTGGTTAAATCAACAATATTATTAACCGGTCTTTGATTAATCGCAACTAGTTTTTCTTTTAACCAAGCGGGCGACTCTTCAACTTTTATATTATCTATTCTTAAAGCTAAATAACGAGGACATAATTCTGGATTTTCAACAGCAACAGTCAGCCGACTGTCTTTATCGTCTGAAAGAGTCGGTATTTTTCCAATTACCTTGTCATAAGGCTTCAACTGAGAATCAAAAATAACACCCAATTCTCGAGCTAAGCCGTAGTGGCTCAAAAGATCTGGCCTGTTGGATAAAGATTTATTATCAACTTCGAAAATTATATCGTCAGCTTTTAAATATTTAGAAAAAACTTCTCCTGTTTTAGCTTTTTTATCTAAAACCATAATGCCTTCGTGATTTTTACCCAAACCAAGCTCGTCTTCAGCACAAATCATTCCTTCGGATTTTTCTCCTCTAATTTCACTGGTTTTTATTTCTAGTCCGTTTGGTAAAAGAGCTCCATCTAGAGCTACTGGAACCATTAGCCCGGCTTCAACATTAGGTGCACCACAAACAATATTTAACGTTTTTGAACCAACATTAACAAGCGTTAATCTTAAGCGGTCGGCATTAGGATGTTTTTTAACTTCCAACACTTTTCCAACAACTACTTGGGAAAGTTTTTCCGCCTGATTAATCAAACCCTCAACCTCAACTGTGTGAGCGGTTAATCTTTCGGCAATTTCCGTTGGAGAAATTTTAGCCGATAATTTTACAAACTCTTTTAACCAATTATAAGAAATATACATAAATTTAAAATTGTTCGAGAAACTTTAAGTCTCCGCTATTAAAAAGACGAACATCAGTGACACCATATTTTAACATGGCCAATCTAGTAAGTCCGAAACCAAACGCTAAACCAGAATATTCATTAGGGTTTAATCCACCAGCACGTAAAACGTCGGGGTGTATTAGCCCACCACCAACAATTTCTAACCAGCCGGTATTTTTACAAACTCGGCAGCCCTTCCCATCGCACAAGAAGCAGGTGTATTCACCATTGTTTCCTGGCTCCACAAAAGGATAAAATTTTGGTCGCATTCTTAATTTGGTATTCGGTCCAAATAATTTTTTACCAACTAATTCCAATAAACTCTTTAAGTTCGCAAAATTAATATTTTTATCAACTATCAATCCTTCAAACTGATAAAATGTGTGTTCGTGTCGAGCGTCCGTTGCTTCATTTCGAAAACATCTTCCTGGAACCACAGCTTTAAGTGGCGCTCCTAATCTTTTCATCGTACGAATTTGTACGGGAGATGTATGGGTTCTCATAACTAAATCTAAAGATTCTTTTTGATGTTTGGAATTAACATAAAAAGTATCTTGCATATCACGAGCTGGGTGAAATGGTGGAATATTAAGAGCGGTAAAATTAAAATAATCACTCTCTAGCTCAGGACCATCGGCAATTGTAAATCCTAAAGATAGAAAGATGTCCTCCATTTCTCTTTGAATAATGGTAATCGGATTAAGATGCCCGTGCGGAGCATCTACTCCAGGAAGAGTTATGTCTACAAAGGAGTTTTTAGTATTTAATTCGTGTAATTTATTTTTTACTTCCAAAAAGCTAACCTCTAATTCTTTTTTAATCTCATTCGCTAGCCCGCCAAGTTCTTTCTTCAACTCCAAGCTTAAATCTTTAAGCTCGTGCATTAACAGATTTAATTCTCCTTTACGTGATAAATATTTTAATTCCAGTTCACGCAAAGACTCGGTGTTGTTGACCGTTTTTATTTTTTCCAAAAATTCTAAGCGTAGTTTCTGAAATTTATTTTTCATATTATTGACGATTTTTTTTATAACTTATTAAAAAAAGCTCTAAAATGGAAAAGGCTAAAATTAATAAAAAAAGATTAAGCCAGTTAAAGAGTTGGTTAGCTCTTAAAAATAGGGCTGATATTAAAAATAAAGCAAACAAGAATGATTGACGAAAGGCGACTTTTACTAGATTAAACGCTAATTCTTTTTTTAAAACTACAAACCTAATAAAAAATCCAAATAAGGCCGCTAAGCCGCTTAAAGCGATAAACAAAGAAGCATAAAAAAGAGCAAGCCCTAACCAATTTGTACTCGTTGGGTCTATTAATTTGGCAACAAATATAAAAATACCCCAACAAATGGTGGTTAAAACCGACATTACTAATAAGTAGTTTTTTAAAGTCATAGCTGTTTTAGTGCCTGAATTATTCTTTCAACATCGTTTTTATACGAAGTTAATTTTTCTTTTTCAACTAAAACTATTTTTTCTGGAGCCCGACTAACAAATTCTTCATTAGCCAACTTCTTAATCTGAATATCAATTAGTTTTTCCAACAATTCTTTCTCTTTGAGTAAGCGAGCCATTTCTTTTTCTTTGTCTAGCGCTCCTAAAAGGTATATTTCAATTTTACCAGAAATTACTAAAATTGCTTCTGGAATTTTTTCGCCCTCAGTTTTTATTTCTAAGGATTCAATTCCAGTTTTTAAATTTTTAATAAGACTGGCGTTCTTCTGTAAAAAATCTTGAACATCATAAGCATAAATAACCGCAGAAAGTTTTTTTGCTGGTTCAATCTTATTTTCACTACGCGCATTTCTAATAGCCACCACAATTTCCTGAATTGTAGAAAAATTATTCTTATTATTATTGTTTCCGGTTTCTTTATTTTCAATAACTTCTGGCCACTTGGCTACTATTAATAAACTATTATTAAAGACTGACCAAATTTTTTCACTAACAAAGGGGATGAATGGATGCCAAAGAATTAATATCTTTTTTAAAATATAAAGCAAAATTACTGACTTATCTTTTTCAATTTTAGCAATTTCTAAATACCAATCAGCCAGCTTGTTCCAAGTAAAATCATTAAGTTCGTCGGCCGCTAAAGAAAAATTCATTTCTTCTATATATTTGTCGACGCTTAAAATTGTTTTGCTAAGTGATTCAAGTATCCAGCGGTCGGCCAAGGTTTTGGTTGGTGGCAGAGAATCCAAATCAAAGTCTTCGATTTTATCATCTTTAGTTAAAGATAAAATAAAGCGAGAGATGTTCCAAAGCTTATTGATAAAATTGCGCTTAGCCTCTATTCTATCTTCGCTAAATTTGGAGTCATTTCCTGGAGTAAATCCCATAAGCAAAGACAGTCTAACCGCGTCGGCTCCAAATTTATTAATCATTTCGACTGGGTCAATTCCGTTACCTTTGGACTTAGACATTTTTTTACCGTTTTTGTCTAAAATCATGCCGTGAAGATAAACTCGAGAAAAGGGAATCTCATTAAGTGCAAAAATAGACATCATAATCATTCTTGATACCCAAAGAGTAATAATTTCATAACCAGTTTCTAAAACTTGAGTTGGATGAAATTTTTCTAAATCACCTGATTTTTTATTGTCTTTATAATTATTTGGCCAACCAAGAGTGGAAAACGTCCACATACCAGAGGAAAACCAGGTGTCTAGTGTGTCGGGGTCTTGTTTCCAGTCAGAGCCTTTGGGGGTTGTTAAGCCACAATAAACTTCGTCTCCTTTATACCAAACCGGAATTTGATGACCAAACCAAATCTGACGAGAAATACACCAATCATGAAGATGCTCCATCCAATCAAGATAGCGCTTTTTAAACCTATCTGGCACAAAAGTAATTTCTTCACTCTCGGCAACCTCCAGAGCCCTTTCTTTTAAAGATTTATTACCCAGATGAGCGACTTTTTTATCAACACTAACAAACCACTGTTCTGAGGGTAGGGGTTCAATAACGGTATCACAACGATAACAGCGAGCAGAGTTATGAATATAATTTTCATCAATATGGTCAATAAGATTCATTTCTTCCATATCTGCAACTATCGCCTCTCGAGCCTGAGCGGTGCTTAAGCCGGCATATTTACCACAATTTTCTTTCATTTTTCCGTCTTCATCAATAATCTTTTTTCCTGGTAAGTTGTGGCGAGCGGCAATTTCGTTATCGATAAAGCTGTGTGAGGGGGTTACTTTTATTACCCCTGAACCAAAGTCCATTTCAACTGCATTGTCGGCTACAACTTTAACCATAAAAGCGCCTAAAACACCTTGAATTTCTAATTCTTGACCAATATACTTCTGATATCTTTTATCGTCAGGATGAACAGCTACCGCCGTATCACCCAATTTTGTTTCTGGACGAGATGTGGCTAACACAAAGGGTCCGTATTTAATCCAATATAGTTTTGCTTTTTCTGTTTTATATTCTACTTCGTCATCAGCTAAGGTGGAGTGGCACCGCGGACACCAGTTAACCATTCGTTCTCCTCGATAAATAACTCCGGCATCATACATATCCTTAAACATCCTTTTTACAGCCCCTTGTCTTTCATCATCTAAGGTAAAGGCTAGTCGTGACCAGTCCAAAGAAGCCCCCATGCTCTTAGTTTGAGTCAATATTTCACTTTGAGTCTTTCTTAAAAACGTCCAAACTTCTTCTAAAAATTTTTCTCTACCAAAATCATGTCGAGTTTTTCCAGTTTCTTGCAATAGTTTTTTTTCAACAGCATTCTGAGTAGCAATGGCAGCATGATCAGTTCCTGGCAACCAAAGAGTCCTAAAGCCCTTAAGTCTTTTGTATCTTATAAGCAGGTCTTCTATGGCTAACATTGCTGAATGTCCTAGATGTAGCTTGGCGGTAATGTTGGGTGGTGGCAAAATAATCGTATATGTTGGGGCGTCGCTTGACAACTCTAAATTATCCGGGTTAAAATACCCGGATTTTTCCCATTTTTCGTAGATTTTTCCCTCATTTTCCGAAGGATTATAAGCTTTATCTAGTTCATCTTCCATGCTTTTAAATTAACAAAAAAAACAGCTTAAGTCAAACAAAATATACTTGACTGACGTCTATAATAATTATATATTAATTAGTCGACCATAATACGATATTGTCTGAAATAACATGTTAACCACTGAACAACAAATCTTCAAACAAATAGAAAAAGCGAATAATATTTTGCTGACTTTTCCTGAACAGTGGAATGGCGACGCGGTAGCAGCAGCGGCTTCTTTTTTTATATATTTAAAAAAAATGGGAAAATCAGTAGAAATTGCTGCCGCTAAAACAAATCGAGAAACAAAACAATTCTCCTTTATTCCTGGCTACTCTGAAATTAAAAACAGTCTTGATCACTTGCGAAGATTTATTGTTTCTCTTGATATTAGCAAAACAAAGGTTAGCCAGATTAAATATGTAGTAGAAAATAATCAGTTAAATTTTATTGTTTCTCCAGAAAATGGCTGGTTTGAGAATGGTGATGTTAGCACTAGAGTTGGCGAATTTAGATATGATTTAATTATTGCTATTGGTGCCAACGACCTAGAGTCCTTAGGGGATATTTATGATCAAAATGTTGAATTCTTTTATAAAACCCCTATTATAAACATTTCTCATCAAGCAGCTAATGAAGAGTTTGGTCAAATAAATTTAATTGATTTAAATTGTGCTGCTGATTCTGAATTAATCTTTAATCTTATTAAATCAGAAAATAAAAAATTAGAAGATGAGGATATTGCTACGGGACTATTAGGGGGAATTATTATAAAAACCAGAAATTTTAAAACGGGAAATTTAACTCCGCAAACTTTAATGGTTACCTCGGAACTTATTAGTTTGGGGGCACGTCGAGAAGAAATAATCGAGCGTCTATATCACTCCCATCAAATTGCTGACTTAAAACTTTGGGGGAAAATTCTTAATAATCTAAGACTCGAATCAGATGATGAGCTGGCTTGGTCATGGCTCACTGGAAAAGAATTAGGTGTTGTTCGTGCTGATCATGACTCTTTGGAAAATATGGTTGATGAGTTAATTTCAAATTTACCAAAAGCAAAAATATTTATAATTTTTATAGAGCGCGAATTATTAAAGATTGAGGTTTTTGTTTTTTCTCTAAAAAATATAAACGTTCTTGATTTGTTTAAAGAATATTCTCCAAAAGGAACTGTAAAAACTATTTCCTGGGTTAACAAACAAACAATAGATATGACAATGTCTGCAATAACCAAAGAGACAAATAAAAAGCTTGATAAATTAAAACGATAATGATATAAAGTAAACAAACTCTTTACTATCGTGCCGATTGCGCCTATAGCTCAGGTGGTTAGAGCACCGCTCTTATAAAGCGGGGGTCGATGGTTCAAGTCCATCTAGGCGCACCTAAATAAGGGCTTGTAGCTCAGTTGGTTAGAGCGCTACGTTGACATCGTAGAGGTCTGCAGTTCGAGTCTGCACAGGCCCACAAAAAAACCGTCGAATTTACGACGGTTTTTTAATTTATTTTTTGTTTACATTTTCTTTAAAAATTGGTAAATTATAATAGAGAATATAAAATTATGCTTTTCAACAAAAAGAAGAATCAAGAAATAATTCACGAGGTTGAGCCATCAATTAATGAATGGTTAGAATACGAGAATGAAGAATCTGAAGGACAGTTAGCTGTCGATGTTTTTCATGACCAAGAACGCATTGTTATAAAATCAACAATTGCTGGTGCTCGCCCAGAAGATTTAAAAATATCACTTCATAATGATTTGTTAATGATTAAGGGCCGCCGCGACGTTGGAGAAGATGTGGCTGAAGAAAATTTTCTTTTTAAAGAATGTTATTGGGGGCCATTTTCTCGCTCGATAATTCTTCCAGCAGCCGTCGAAAACAAGCGGGTTGAAGCAGAAATAGAAAATGGAATTCTCACCATAACTCTCTATAAATCCGCTCCCAGCAAAATTGAAATAAAAATGAAAGATTAGTCTGTTTATATGATAAAAAATAAAAAACCTGCTATTGTCGTCGGGGTGCTAGTTATTTTTTTGTTGCTAGCCCTTTTTTTTATTGCTTATCTAAATTGGCAACAAAACTATAAACACCTTCTGCCAAAAAATACAACTCTTGGTAATTTAAATTTAGGTGGCTATGATAAAGAGGAGGCTCTTAAGCTTTTAGAGGTTGAAGAAGATAAGATAAGAGCAACAGGAATAAATTTTCAATATAACAACAAGACTGTTAATTTTCCTTTAAAGATTAGTTCAGGCTCAGTTGATATTCCTGACTCAAAAACCATTTATGCTGATGCTGTTATCTATAATAGAGAAGAAATTATTGAACGTCTATTTAATAAAAACCACAGCTTCTTAAAATATTTAGCTCAACACCTTCCTTTTGTAAATTTTTCCGACAACTACAAGGCGGGCATTTTTTCTTCACCCACAACAATTAGCCAGTGGTTAAAAGAAAATTTTCCCGAATTAACAATTGAGCCGGAGTCAGCCTTTTTTTCTTTAAAAGATGATTCTGAATTATCAGTGTTAATAAATAATCCTGAAAAAATCGGCAAAGAGATAGATGAGGAAAGCCTGTTAAAGGAATTTGAAGACAATCTCAACGCCTATAATAACCAAACAATAACAATTAAAACTCGCTCTAAATACCCGACAGTTCGACAATCTGACTTAGAGCTAGTAAAAAACAAGGTACAGACAATTATTGATAACGGGGACTTAATTGTTTCTTATACTGACGCTAATAAAGGATTATTATCATGGAAAATAAAAATTAAAGATATTGTTACTTGGATTAGTGTTAAAAAAAATAACAACACCCCTCAAATAGATTTTAACCAAGAAAAAATAAAGGAATATCTGTCAAAAAATATTGCTCAAGAAATAAACCAAAGCTCTATTTTACCAAGAATGGAAATAAAAAATGGCAAGGTTTCTAATTGGCAACAGGGAAAAAATGGTCGAGAGGTTGATTTGGAGGCAAACGCAGCCTTGTTGACGAACGCGTTATTAAACTCCGAACGAGAAACTTCCTTAATCGTTAAAGATGTTGATGTTGACAGTTTAGTTTCAGAAAATAATTTTAAAATTACTGAAATTATTGGAACTGGACATTCAAGTTTTTCAGGTTCACCAGCTAACAGGCGTCACAATATTGCTATTGGGGCGGCTTCTGTTCAGGGCCTACTTATCGCCCCGGGAGAAGAATTTTCTTTAATAAAAACCTTGGGTGATATTGATGCTAGCACTGGTTATCTGCCGGAACTAGTTATTAAAGATAATAAAACTGTTCCTGAATATGGCGGCGGCCTATGTCAGGTTGCCACGACTGTTTTTCGCTCTGCTTTAGCCTCAGGACTACCAATAAGCGCCCGCCGAAATCACTCCTATCGCGTTAGTTATTATGAGCCAGCCGGAACCGACGCCACAATTTATGATCCTTGGCCAGACTTCAAATTTATAAATGATACTAGTAATTACATCTTAATTCAATCAAGAATAGAGGGTGATGATCTTTATTTTGATTTTTGGGGAACTAGTGATGGTCGTATTGTCACCAGTACAGCGCCAACTATTTATAATATTGTAAAGCCAGCGCCAACAAAAATAATCGAAACCGACACTCTTGCTCCAGGAGAGAAAAAATGTACCGAACGCGCTCACAATGGGGCAGATGCTTATTTCGACTATACAGTAATTTATCCAGAAGGAGCAACCACCACCTTAGAACAAACCGTTCGCTTTAGTTCTCATTATGTTCCTTGGCAAGAAGTTTGTTTAGTTGGTAAGGCTGTCGCCACGCAAGCAAGCACCACCCCAGAGACCACCCCGCCCAACACTGGCACCGAAACATCAACCTCAACCACTCAATAAAATAAAAAAACAACCACCGAATTATGGTGGTTGTTTTTATTATCAAGGAATATTTATTTAACAATCTCTCCTTCAATAGGACCAACAACAGTAGTTTTCTTTTTAAAAGTTACTAACTGTTGGATAGCGGTTAAAAGTGTTAACACAAACCAATAAAGAGTAAGTCCTCCTGGTAAAGAGAAGCCTATAAAGACGGTTACTGCCGGCATAATAAACAACATTTGTTTGTTCATAATTGCCATCATATTTTCATCCTTAGAGCCCTCGCTTTTAATGGCTGGTTTTTTAGTAATCATCATCTTAGCTTGCCAAAATTGAGCGGCGCCAGCCAAAAGGGCGAGATAAGTGTTTGGTTTTGATAAATCTAAAAAACCAAAAGAAAAAGCGTTTATTACCTCTGGTCTCGTAATAAATGGGTAAACCAGGTCTAAATTATTAGACAATCCATCACTAAAAATTTTATAAACAGCCCATAAAAATGGAAGTTGAATTAAAAGAGGTAGGCATGATGAAAAGGGATTAACTTTATTTTCTTTATAAAGCGCCATCATGGCTTGGCTTGAGGCCGCCTTATCGTCGGCATATTGTTTTTTTATCTCATTAATTTTTGGTTGTAGGTCTTGTAGTTCTTTTTGTGATTTAATAGCTTTTCGTCCCAGAGGCCAAAAAACTAATTTAATAATTACCGTAAGCGCGATAATCGCCACTCCAAAATCATTAAAGGGAACCACGTTATAAAGAAAAACTAAAAGATTTAATATCGGTTGATAAAAAATGGTAGTAAAGATGTTGCTCATAAATAATTATTATTTTTTATTATTATTTAACAGGGTCGTATCCGCCCTTATTCCAGGGATTACAGCGGATTATTCTCCACATGGTCACCACCATACCTTTTATTACACCGTGTTTTTCTACAGCCTCTTTTCCATATTGAGAACAGGTTGGTGTAAATCGACAAAAACCATAAGGATAAAACACTTTTAATAACCCGTGATCAAAAGAAAGTGTTTTTTGATAAATATTTATCAGCAGTATTACTATTTTTTTACTAATATAAGATAAATATTTCATATTGTTTTTTTTACTTAAAGACTTTTAGTTTATGAAGTCCATAATCTATCTCTTTTTTTATATCCTGAAAGCTTTTATCTAATATTAAAGGAAAAACAATAAAAACAAAATCGTTTCCCGGCGTTAGTGTTGATAACTTGTTTTTTATTATTTCCCTAATATTACGTCTGATTCTGTTTCTTTCTACTGCTTTTTTACTAACCTTAGTATTAATTAGGATTCCAAAGCGATTTTTATCACTCTTATTGGCAGTTTTTTTAATCCCAACTATTTTACCATAAAAAGACTGGCCGGTCTTAAAGGCCCGGTCAAATTCTTTGTTTAATCTTATTCTGTTTTCCTGCTTGAGCATGAATACGCTTAAAGGTTTATTTAGAAAGGGTAATTCTTCCTTTTTCGCGACGTCTTTTTAAAACAGCCCGTCCATCCTTGGTTTCCATTCTGTTTATAAATCCGTGTTTTTTCTTGGCTCGCTTCTTATTTGGTTGGTAGGTTCTCTTCGGCATAATATTAATTTATCTTTATTGTTTTAACAACATAACACCTTTATTTACAAGAGTCAACTGTTGTTTATAAGCATCTATTGGTCTTGTACACCTTTTATTAACATATTTTTAACAGGCACCGTGCTTGTGGGAAAGTGGTTTATCTAATATACTTAAATAAATAAGATTTTATAAACAGCCCTTAATTATTGTTGGGGTTTAATTTCAATTTTCTATGAATAATGAACAAGTTTGGCAAGCGGTTTTAGGGGAAATTGAAATTAGTCTTTCTCGAGCTAATTTTGTAACCTGGTTTAAAGATACTTTTATATCATCTTTTGAAAACAATCGCGCCGTTGTTTGTGTCCCAAATGCTTTTGTTAAAAAATGGCTAGAAGAAAAATATCACAAAAGCATTATTAGTGCCTTACAGAACGTTGTTAAGCAGGAGGTGGTTGAAATTATTTATAAAATAGAGCTTAAAAAAAACAGCGCCTCTTTCCAAATAAACTTAGATGAAGAAAAAGAAAAAACTACTAATCTAGAAATGCCAAGACAATTTTCTCACTCTGCCACAACCAATAACGACCAGAATAATCAAACAACCTCAAATATTAATCGTTATGGTTTAAACCCTAAATATGTTTTTGAAAATTTTGTGGTTGGCCGCGGAAATGAGTTAGCACACGCCGCTTGTTTAGCTGTTGTTAATAACCTGGGAAAATCTTATAACCCCCTTTTTATTTATGGTGGTGTTGGTTTAGGAAAAACCCACCTACTACAGGCTATTGGTAACGAGGTGGCAAAAAAAACTAATAAAATTTTATATACTA
>Ga0100378_1005922_pt1 | contig 11130 bp, 7 predicted proteins | sample CryGeymeta201502_FD_81535 | JGI IMG/M metagenome (GOLD analysis project Ga0100378, IMG submission 81535) | Groundwater microbial communities from Crystal Geyser aquifers in Utah, USA - Crystal Geyser metaG 2015-02 | ecosystem: Environmental > Aquatic > Deep subsurface > Groundwater | place: USA...
CGCAATGCCAAGAGCAACCAGAACGGTCAGCAACAGACCCAGAAGACCAACAAATAATACTATCAGTTAAAAATAAACAAGAAGAATTCTGTAAGTTAGCACAACAACGGTATTCAAATCAATGTCAATATTCAAAATATGCTTCCTCATAACCGGAAACAGCAGCTCAACTAGGCTCATAGCGATCGGTCACTGTCGAGAAAACAAAAGGACTCCACGAAAGTTAACAAAAAACCAAAAAAGACAGAAAAAACTTTAAGTAATACAAGCGCCATTGATGATTTTGAATGCAATGAACAGCTGGAATTTAAGGTAGAGCCTAAAACAGAAAAGAAGATCATCCAGCCACTTATAGAAAAGAGCAAAGTTCCTCTTATTAAAGGCAAGAACCCTGAGGTTGTTGACTGGATGAGGCAAGTGAAATAATTTGAAGAGAAAGTTGAAGAAATAATGATGTTGGGAGAAGCTGAGTCAGTCATATATTTAGACCAACGTCTGGTTTGCTATGAGATTGACCCTCTTTACATTGAAAAAAGGCAAAAGAATTTTAATTGGACAATGAGAGCGATCCTGATGGATTGGATGATGCACATTTCTTACGAGTTCAAACTCAAAAGATAAACTCTCTATATTGCATTAACTCTTGTTGACAACTTTTTCCAGTCTACTAACAACCTCACAAAAGCTGACTTCCAGCTGACTGGAGCAGCAGCCTTATTCATTGCAGCTAAACTTGAATAATTTGAGCCTCTTTCTTCAAGGGAGTTTGCCAAAAGTACCAAGGAGAGATACACTGCTGAGTAAATTCGATCCATGGAGTGTCGGATTGTCAAGGTAAAGCTTTATTTATTTAGACTCTGAAGTACAACCTGAACCCTCCGACCATCAACATGTGGGCAAACAAATTGATGCAGCAATGGGATCTATTCCTGGAATCAACTCCTCTCATTCATGAGGATTATTTCGTCACTCATCCTCCGAAATTCTTCAAGAAAATTGATGAAGATTCATATAAAAATTACAGAACCGTCATGCAAATATTGGACTGCGCCATCTTGGATATCCAGACTGTTCAATACAAACCGAAGATACTTGTTTGCTCCATGCTTTATCTCATCCTCGGCAAATAGCTTGGAGAGTTCAGCAAGAAGAAGATAATCAACTAGTTCCCCAGAACATCTCTCTTTTTCTTGGACGAGACACAATTCAACACAATATTTAGAATGTTCATCGAAGAGTGCCTAGGACTGAAGATGTTTGAGTTACTGCCCAGTGTCCAATATCTGGCAACATACTTCAGCCTTCCTCTCAGTTATGAGCGTCCTTGCTTGAAGGGAGAATAATAGAATGTGGAATAGATGCATCTGGAATAGTACTGCTCATATCAGACCTACAACCCGAGTATGTTGCTGACTGTCAGGAAAAGGTTCAGAGGCATATACTAATGATTGCTCAATTGATATCAATAAGGTTAGTATCATAAGCAAAATCAACCCACTAAATTCATTGTCACAAATTATCAACTTTTGTCTAGCGGTCCCAAACTATGGCCCCCTTTTGCTTTATATACCGTATGGCTCCTTATTTGTAATCAAAAGTTTGCAGTTGCATGACACTCACTTAGATGGTGCCCATTTACTTATCGATGATTCCGATCATGTATTAACTTTTGTCTTTTGGACCTGCCCACATGATCTTGTCTATCACAGCTTTTGCAGTTCGTAGTTTCTTCTGTTTCACTGGCTCAAATTTGTTCTGATCAGGACACTGAATAATGAAAGTATAGTCTTTGAATGCTGAAATAAAGAAAGCTTTTCCAGCTTACAACTCAGCCCAATGTTGCTGCTCTTAGAATCTTTTTGTTTGACCTTTTGGTTTTTTAGTTTCTTCTTTGAAGTCCTCAGTGAATTTTCGCTTCTTATTTTTATGTTTGTGGGTGTCGTCAAATCTTCTGAAATCTTCTTCATCCGAGAAGGCAGGTTCGAATGATTATTTTTCCTCAATAATCTTCTTCTTTTTTCGCTCGCTCGCTCGAATAGTGCAGTAGATGTGGCCTTTGTGCGTTCGGACAAAGGTTTGATACCATCCGCAAAATACTCTATCGATGCGCTCGGTGCTGGGAAAAAAGTCCATTTTCAGCCTTTGAGGACGAGCAAGCTATCTAGAACAGGAATTACATAATTAGCACTTGTTGTTCCGAGCTGTCCAAACTAATTCTTTCCCCAGACCCATAGCTGCTCTGTTTGATTTTTCCCCTCAATGACCTATTGAATACAAAGCATCAGTTTCTGCTGCATGTTCAGTTTTGTCATTCCCAGAACGTTCTCCAGGTATTTCTTGCTCATGTTTTTTAGTTGCTTTCCATCAACCTTTTAGACTCTAAATATTCGAACAAAATTGCCAAAGCCGATCTCTCTGAGCCACTCAAGTACCCTATCGTTCGTCCATTCCTCAAAAAATTCGATATTCCTCTCAAGGGCTACAAAAAAGTTATATCCACTAGAAATTTTAATGATTTGCTTACCGACAAGAAATTGGTAAGGTTTAGCCACAACTTATTTCTGGAGTTCGTTGACTGCTTCGAATTCTGCTACATAGCACTCATGAAGCTAGTTGACAATATATGCATCTCTGTGCCCTACAGCAATGCTCAATATTTTGGAGCCTGGTACTATCACCGTATGAAAATTATTTCCTAAAATGTTGAGCACAACTAATTGGATATATTATTTTTCTTCTGTTTATGTTGGCCCTTATTGTATTTTTTTGTATTCCTTCTCAAAAATGGCGTTTTGAAGAGTCTATCTTGATATGTATGGATTTTCCAGCTCAAACATAGCATATGTAAAGGAGCTATGAACCTTTTTGACAGGGACATGTTGAGTCCATTGGATAGTACTAACATTGGGCTCAAGAGTTATTGACTGTTTTTACTACTCCCATTGTTTCGCCTCACCACTAGTCATCACTATAAGCAGTTTTTATGATTTACAGGAAAAACTTTGGACAGAGGTTTACTCCAGATATATTGCATTTTTATCCATATTTTATGTCAAAGATACAAGCTGGTTAGTTCTGAGGAAGATAGCCTTTTCCTCATTATCCAGACAACCTGTAAAGATCAGTCCCACTTAAAAATTAGTGATGACTCTAAATTTGAAAGGATTTTATATAGTTCTCAGAGAGCTTTCCTTTATTTTGATCTTTTCTTCGATGCTTTTTCTACTTCCTCTATCTTTCTTTTCCCATCCTTATTTGCCCTATTATTTACCTTAGCTATCTTTCTGCATCTTGAATATTCTAAGGCATCTATTGAAATAGAATCGAAGCTGATGGATTGGAGATTTGCCATGAATGAGGGTAAGCTTGTTTTCTTTGATCAAATTACTAAAATGCTCCTGCATGATGAACCTCAATTTTTTGTTAAGAATGGAAAGCTACATTCGTTCTGGAAGGCTGAGAAATTCAGTTATGTAGTTCAGGAGCAACGGATCGTAGAAGAAAGTTGTTAATTCGAGTTTGTGATCCTCCTACATACTTTGGTAATTATAAAGATATTCTTTGACAAACATCATAGTCTCAATCATTATTGTTTGACCTTCATATTCTGTTATTTGATTGGAGCTTTCATCTCGATCAGCTCATCAAGAGCCCTTTTCAAACCTGGCCGGTTGCTGATCACGATAATGGACTGATCTCGTTGACTACAGACATAGGCAACGATGGCAATCATCAGTCCGATTGAGTCATGAGATGGAACTAGTAAATGCCTGCCTTTGATCATGTGGGGGTTTGAAGTACTTAAGACCTCTAATGTAAATGTTTTTTGGTTTTTGACGAAGTCGGCATAGGTTTCCTCAACATGAGCGCCTGTCTATCGATCTATCAATCTTATGGTTTCATAGTTAGAGGAAGCATCAATAAATTCTTCAAAGGTGAAAGATTGATAGTGTCGAGGGACAACTTTTCGATTGTAGGCAAAGTATACTTATTGATGGTGAGAGCAGTACAAGTGAGTGAGCAGATGTTAGGCTAGGTCTTTCTTGACTATCTTTTTGCTTACAGGACGGACACTCATGCAGTACTTCTTTTAGCAGAGAATACACTCCAGGCTCATCATTTCTCCTGCAATCGAATAGTTAGTCACCTGCTTGTTGAGAGCAGCTGCCAGCACCTGAATTTTATTGTAATAGTGATCAACCTGTTCAAACATGTAGTGATGGAAGGCTTTTGTATTTCCAGCATCTTAGTATTTTTACTATACTTTCTTCGAAGTATAGATTGTCTCAAATATTTTTTTGATTTCATCCTTTATGATCTTCATGCGATCCTTTAGACCGTTTTTATTGAAAAGGAGAACATTTTCGAGATCTTCTGTCCTTGATCTGTTTTATTGGAAGAACTAGTTGAGAGCTGATTGTGGATTGTTGGACTCTTGGATAATTTTGTAAATTGTATTCTGTTGTGGGCAGTCGTTGATAAACTCTTCAATTTTGGTGGTGACAGCTTCAAACTATGTTTATAGGCAGGCATTGACCTCCTTTTTGAAGCGATTCATTTATGCACACAGCCACTTATTCCACTCACTGTGCCTCAATCTATCCACCAAACGCATTCCCTTCAAAGGTTCCTCACTAAAATTTATCTAAATGTTGTTCAACTCTTTGGTGGTGAAAGGAGCGGGCTAAATGATTTGGAGGTTAGTGGTATCCACAATCCATTTGGCACACTGATGAGCATTGAAATGTGAGCTTGAAGAGTGGCAGAATCGTTCCTTAGATTGTTAACAGTATGGATTGATGCATAGATACTGCTTTTGTTATTGGTATTCCTCCTTCTTGATCATTTATAATTTAATCTGACTAGAATGAATACTATTATTGGTGAGACAATCATATATTATCATTGAACGCATTGTTCTTTTTCAAGAGGGAAATTCAAAGTTCGACATTATTTGTACTCCTTCAGCAGTTATGTGTATTCACTGCTGTCAAGACCTATCTTGATCTCGAAGTGAGATATTTTGCCAAGTTCAGTCAGAAGAAGACCAGCTCGACATAGTAGACCAAAACAAACAGATCCTAGAGCTGCTGCAATACATATCCCTATTTCGTTCCAAGATAAGCCATCGTTGGATACTTCCATTGATTCAGGGCAGAAGAAGACAAGCAAAACCAGACATCCGATCAAGGTTAGATGGAATATGATATTACTTTTGCCAAAAGGGTTGTGCACTGTGATAGCTGATCTGAATATTACTGCCAAGAGAATATAGAGGAATATGAAGGTCCCAACTTTACTGAAAAGAAGTTTGCTCACTCCATTATTATTACAGATAGTTTTGGCAATCCATGGGTTGTGATAGAAGGAAGGAATTATGTTACAACTGAAACCTGTCAAACCTTCGCGAGGCAGAGTTCCACTAAACCACAGAGGATTTGAAAGAGCTATATAGCTGCACACTATCAAACTGATCACAAACATAAGCACATCAAATTTGATAGCTACTACTATAATTTTTCTTTTCTTTTTGCTGAGACTCAAGTTGCGAGAGGCTATCAAAGCATCAGAACCTGAAATTTGGTGTTTGACCATCAAAATCTGGAAGAAGGCAAGGCAGACATAAAGCTGAGGGTGACTGAAAATGTGGTCGAAGGTGAGAAAGTTGAAGGGAAATATAACAAGTGAGATCGTAGCTATCCAAGAAATCCAGAGGGCCAAGTTTTACTCGAGTGCATAAAAAAGCTAATTTCCTGCAATAATCTGATCCATTTTTCTCGGGATGTCTTCGTAGTGATCAGTCAGGCTCAAGGTGGTCATTCCCAGCTGTTCATAACCTCTTTCGAGATAGGTGAGGTCTTGTTAGCAAACCCCCCAAACACATCGTACATCGCTAACTGCCTATAGAAATCCTTGAGGGTTGGCTAGTTCTTATTCTCTGCAACGACATTTGCATCTTGATGTAAAGCATTCTTTGCAGATCAATCTTCCCCCTTTTTACTTGATCAGGCTCATATCAATAAACTGATGCTCTGCTTGAGCCCAGTCCCTTTCATGAAATTGCCTTTAGACTTCTAGTTTTTGTTTATCTGTTAGTTTTTATTCGAGTTATCTGATTGTAAAAATGGTATTGACTCCTATTTGTTATAATTTTTCCATTTTATTGACAACTTCTTTTTCAGGTGTCAACTTAACTCCAACTATTCCAAGCAAAAAATTCATATGTTTCTTCGAGAATGCTCCCTCATCGTATCCAACCAAGTAGGGAATTAGTCCTTATTTTTCAAGTCTCTTGATTCCCAGCAATATTTTTTCTTGTCTGTTGATGGTTGGAGCAACAAAGCTTCCCTCAGACCATACTTTCTTGACTTGTGAAAGTTTTTCAAGGGAGAACCTTTGGAAGAAGTAAGTTCTACTCATGTTTTTAGCTAGAGTTTTGATGCCTTCTACAATATTTTGAGTGCTAAAGTGGCAGTGCTTTCCTAAATATTCATCAAGCCGACCTAATGGATCTTCCTCAGGTTTTATCACAACTTACTTATGTTCTTGCTCAGGCTAAAATGCCAGTTTGATTGACTATTTTTTCACATTTTTAAAATCCTTTTCTATAGAGTTCTTTTGAGACCCATTCAGACCATTCCGCATCAGAAGACCCTGAGTCTTCATCATTTCCCCAATGGAATCTATTTATTCATCAGGTTTGTCTTGATCCTTGGAAGCTTTAGAAAATAGAGAAGAGCAGACTCTTTCCTGAAGGCCAAGAATATGAATAATAGTGTTTTCATGAACCTTAGGACTTTGGGGAGTCAACAACTATTTCTCAAGACCTACTCCAGCCAATATTTAATGCAAGATGTAGTAAGGCTCTTGAGGCCGAATTGCGGGAAACAATTAGATGTCTATCGGTTCAAGATTGTCAACAAGCATCACCTTGTGGATCTCGACAGTATCGTACTTGCATATACTTTATTCAGTGAGGAAAAGCTGTTCGACTGACAACAGCCGATCAATATTCTGTCGAGAGCTAAGCATTCCTACAACTTGAATATACGATCCTCTGAGCAAGCACCTGAGAAGAGAGGCATCCAGAAGAAGGAAAAGACAAACTATAGCTTGAGTATTTTCGATGATGATCTTTGCGACAGGGATGAACAGATCAGGTGGAGCTCCTTTGATTTTAAAGATGAAGGCTAGAACGTGGAAAAGGATCATGACTGAGAGAATAATGTTAGTCACTTTTGAGATAAAGGCAGTGGTGTTGTTGATCCACCCTTCAATAGTCGATAGAGATTTCTAGTGGTATTTGCTCAACATATGCTTGCTCAAAATTCCGTGTTATTCGACTGCAAGGACCATCATTTTGAATGTTTTCCCTGTTGAATTGACTGTTCCTCTGAGAACGATAGGAGAGGGCAAAGTCCCTGTCTCGACATCCATTCTCAGCTGTAGCTCGTTCTTTGAAGCTAAAAGCTAGAGACACAGTTCCAGAGGTTGCTTAGTTTGGAGGCCTCTTCCATATTTTCTCTCATCGACTTCAATCGCATCACTTGACATCAGTATTCCTGTAGCTGGAACAGTTTGATTATAGTCAATGAAAAGCACATCACCAACTGTTATCTAATCTTCAGAAGTGGATAGCTTAGATCCACTCCGATAGACATAAGCAGTATTTGACTCCTTTATGTTGTTTCTATGTTGGATTATGATCTTTTCTCTGAGCTCAAGGCCAATCCTCAAAATCCAAGAAATGGTAACTGCTACCATGACTGTGATACTGGCAATCTTGACCTCGTAAATTTCCCAGACAAATGCAGATACGACTTAGAATATGATGACAAGCATGATGAAGCCTGTTCGCATTCGGAATAGTTGTTAGCCCAGTATCTTGAAATAGCGCTGACAGCCTGAAAGCTAGTCGACTTAGTCATTGTTCTTACCATAGGCTTGCTGATTTGCATGTAGTTGTTCGTTAGTGAGCCCTGTTTAGGGGTGTGAACCGAGGCAAAATGCAAGTTAGTTCGTAGAGGCAATGTTTTGGTTGAGGAAGAGAAGAGCTTAAGGAGTCGGCTGACTGAGATAGCTATCAATTATGAGGAGCAGTCCCTCCTTTTTTAAATTTTAGTTCTATGACATAGAAATTAATAACAGCTAAAGCTGTTTTCAATAATTTCAGCATTCCATTATGATATTAAATTTGAATCAAGTGAATGAAGAGAAAGTTCAACCTCCAGATCGAGTGCGAAGCCATTTCCTAGATGGAGAAAAGCATATTTTCTGAAATTGGCAAGGATGGTCTTCGATTTCTCAAGAGTGGAGTGCATATAGGTCCATAGGGTATTGCCACCATCACTGGTCAACTGATCCCATCTTTACTACCGACGACTAAATCCACACTTCATGTTGGATAGCGCCTTGGAAGAGGAGCTGCTTGTGTGGTGGAAAGAGGAATGTATTTGCCTTTGAACATACCAGTTGCCATCAAAGTAATCTGAATGTTGACTCAGTCTATCAATGCTTACGACCGCCATAAACGTCATCAGGTGATGAATGATATACGCATTCTTATGGGGAACGCATTGGATGAAGAGCGTAATGGATACAAGTGCAATTTTTTGGTAGCTCTGTATGGAGCTTTTTTCGATGAAGGAACAGTTAAAATAATTCTGGAGTTGATGGATGCCGGTTCTCTTTAGCATGTGATTGCTCTTTATCGGGCGGCAAAGATAGAGCCTCACATAGATGAAGGTGTTTTAGCCAAAATAGCTTTGCAAATACTCTGTGGGTTGAGCTATCTTCACAGTAAAAATCAAATCCATCGAGACATCAAACCTGCAAATATTCTGATGAACTCCAAAGGCTAGGTGAAACTCTCTGACTTTGGAATAGCCAGATAGTTACTGGAAGAGGAAACTTTCTCAAGTACAAATATAGGAACATTATCATACAAAAGTCCTGAGAGAATGATTAGTAGAAAATATGGCTTCAAAAGTGATGTCTGGGGAATCGGACTCATTTTACAATAAATAGGTAAATAGATCTTTATCAAGCTTCTGGAGAGTTTCCTCTCAAAGGTGGACAAGAGCCAGATCTCATCAGTCAGTTCGAGAACCAAGAGGTCAAAAAACTTCCTGCCCATTACAGTTCAGATTTTCAGGATTTCATAAACTGTGCTTTGGCTCTGAATGAAGAAGAAAGATGGAGCTCCTTTTAACTGCTTGTATTTTTGCAATAATTTAGGGCCACCATTGGTTACTTCAGAATGTGAATTCTAAATCAAGCGTAAAGCGCTGGCTGAAAGATTTACAATTATTAGCCAATAAGGTTTAATGATATCAATCTGTATTTTTTGAATGCTTTATCAAATAAGATGATGGAGCTACAAGCAGTAATATCGTCAGACGCTTTAATGTAATTCCTTGATAATATCAAATAATGCAGGATCAAAGACAGGAGATAGGACGAAAACAAAAAAAAATGTTCATGAGGGAGCGAAGTGGAAATACCAGACAGCTACAGAGGCATCGCTCAAAAGATACAAACGAGAGTTCCCCATTTTTGGAGCCACTTTCTCCAAAACCTAAATACATGATCATGGGTCTTCGAGATTAGCTAAGTAGCCTCAGAGAAGAGGTGTCAAAATTATCAAAATCTAATAAACCTCAAATTTCTCCAGAGAAACATTTTAGTCCTGAATCATAGGATATCACTGCAAGATAGAAGAAAAGTATCAACTCATACTATTTTGAATCCTCACCGACCAAAAAATCTTCCTAGTTTAGATGTTAACCTGTGAACAATTCTGTAGGAAAACTCAGTCATGCCACTTTTGATAATATGAGTTCCTCAGCTGATTTTCAACTAATTGCTGAAGAGCTAAGATAAGTTCAGAAGCAGAATGAACAGTTAAGGATAAAAAATCAAGATTTGAGAGCTCAGATGGGTCAGGTAGGAGATCAGCTGAAGAAAGAATACTAGAGCAAGATCAAGCAAATGTAGTTTCAGAAAGAAAGAAGAGCTTTCAGCAAATAAAGGGACAATGATAGGACGGTTGTGATTCAGAAACAGAACAGCGAACACAACAAATCTATTTCTTAACTGAAAGAACAGGTCAAATAGTATCAACAAAACTTGAATAATTTGATAGCTTAGAATGATTTACTAAAGAAACAATGTCTGAAATACGAATAGTTAGAAAGACAAGTCAAAGTGTCAGCTGAATAAACAATGAAAAAACAGGAAAAGATAAAGGTTCAAGCTTAAACTATTGTGAATATGACATAAATATTGTAAAAATACGATAAGCAGCTGAAGGGTAAAGAAGAACAACTGGCTCAAGCTCATCAACTTATATACAAGCTCGAACAATAAAAAATAGTTAATCTGAAAACAATAGATTAACTCATATTTAAATGCTCAGAACTTGAGGAAATTACCACTTCCCTGAAAGCAAAGATGGGTCAACTTAAGGAAGCAGGTCAGTAAAATGCAGCATAAACATCAAATTAAACTATCAAAGACATGCAGACTGTGATCGATATGCAGCAAAGAAGCATGGACAACTATATACATGACATCTAATACCTGTAAAAATAAGTGAGTAAAAATGCTCATCTGAAGCCTTTGACAGAATCTTTAGAAAAAATCGTTTAAGACTTGAATGAACAATGTATCACGATTCGTCTTTAGTTTCTGAATTTCAAGCAACGACAATAATGATTATAGATTAAAGTATTTAAGATTCATAAACATCCATAATCAACATTTATGTAAGAAGCTCAATCGATTCATCTCTCCCTCTTTTGAAGGTCTGAAAGTTGCCGAGTTGAGATTGGTTCTTCTCGTATTTTCAGCTCCAACTCCAGCTTGCCATTTCTTCTTTGCCTCAACAGGAAGTCTTTTCCACATTTCTTAAATTTACTACTCTTGATGGCCCATTTTGATTTTGCTCTCTCTGAAGCCTTCTTTTCCACTGATGATATTGTCACAAAGCTCTTTCACTGAAGCTTAATTATTGTCCATTTTCGCTGACTCTTTATACCTCTTCCAGAGAAGAGTGGTAATCTTTGTGACTTGCTGATTGCTCCAATTAAGATGTTCTTGCATGAGACGATCGAAATGGAACTTGTAAAA
>Ga0100378_1005932_pt1 | contig 11123 bp, 5 predicted proteins | sample CryGeymeta201502_FD_81535 | JGI IMG/M metagenome (GOLD analysis project Ga0100378, IMG submission 81535) | Groundwater microbial communities from Crystal Geyser aquifers in Utah, USA - Crystal Geyser metaG 2015-02 | ecosystem: Environmental > Aquatic > Deep subsurface > Groundwater | place: USA...
CTTATTAAGATTAAAATTTCTAACTTTTGGATTTTTAAATGTATTTAACTCACCTTTTGCAGGTTTTTTATATGGTTGATTTTGATCCCATATCGATGAATTAATAGATAAATCTAAATCTTGGTCTATTTTTTGCTTAGAGTTATTACTATTTTCACTTATAGCGATATTGGGTCTAACGTCAATATTTGTATTCTTTATTTTTTTCATTAGTAATAAATTAATTAATATTTAATTATTCGTTTAAATATAATACTTATAACATTATATTATTTAATACTAAACTTATTTTATTATAATATTATAATATTATAATAAAAAAATATTATAAAATAATTAAATTCATTATTAAGTTTTTAACAAAGATGAAAAAAAATTAGAAAATAACACATTTGCACGGTTCATCTATTTTGAACGTTGCTTCAAAGACTCCTTTATTTAAGTAGTGTTCGCTGTCGCAAATATTGCAGTAAAGTGTATAATTTCCGTTATTGTTTACTTTTTCTTTATTTTTTTTCACACTGTTTGTTTTTGAAGCTAAACAGTTTTTGCACATTATGTGAAGACTATTAGCAGCATTAAGGTTGTTCAGCTCAGGTAAGGTTTTTATTGTAGTACATTTAATAGTGTTGATAGGTCCTTTATCTGTAACTTCAATGCATTTTATTTCACATTGCATGCAAGTTGTTGCAGCTACTTCGTTTAATCTATCATGAGCAGCATTTAATAAAACATGAATATCTGGGAACAAAACAGAAATAGCATACTCCCTATCAAAAGGAGCCTTACAACTACAATACTCATTCTTCTTATTTTGCGATTTTAGCTTTTCTAGAAAAAAAATTAATATTATTTATTATACTCTTTTCATAGTTATTTCTTAGCAAAATTTGATTACTTTCCATATCCAACTTCTTTTCTAAACATCCTTTGCAAATATTGCATTGGCATTCTAATTTGTATATTTCATTTTTAACTATAATAGTTTTGCAGTAGAAACATGTCTTCTCAAGGATAAAGATAAATATTTGAGATATTGTTTTTTTGGCAAGAATAAGTAAGTCTTCGTCGTAGAGGACATGGTTTTGAATAGCATCAATAACGATTGGTCTGCAATAATCTAAATGAATTTATTTAGTAACAATAATACATTCTTTGTTTATATAATCTTCCGCAATGAATTGTTTAACTCTACCGTTTACTATTTTATTAATATTTTTCTCGACACAGGGCTTACACATCGAAAAGTCTTGCAAGTGGTTAAAACCAATCGCTTCTGTTTCTTTTTTGCATTTTTGGCAATTTATCATTCCATAACTTTGTAGTTTAGCATACGACTTAGTTTGAATAATATTCGATTTCAATATTTTAATATATTCAGTATTTTTTGATAAGCAAATCTTACATACTTTCATATTCTCATTTAATACAGTTTCTGTTTCTTTCTTGCAATTATCGCAGTAACTTACTGGTAAATCTCCGAGTAGATTCGTATTTGGAGAGCTAGATGGCTTGTTCACAGTGTTTTTATTACTGGTAGTATTATTGTTATTTTCGCTTTGACTTCCTTTTTTCTCAGTCAATTTAACTAACTCTGGTGAATAAAGTATACTGAAATTAGTAAACTTATAAAGAAGATTAATAGTTGGATTATTCCTGGAGTCTAAGGAGGGTATTCTTTTTAATGAAATGTTTGTCTTTCCTTGCCTGTTTAGACCAGATCCATCTAATATATGTATATTGAGATTGGCATTAAAAATTACAGGAGTAATATGGATGCTAAATTTATCAGCTTCGTTGTCCATTGATTGTAAGCATTCTTGGGTATAGCTCTTGAGATCGCAAACTATAGAGTTAATATTAGATAAATAATATTTTGATATAAATAATTACTATCGGAGATGTAATAAGTTGGTATTAATTCTTCTAAAGTTCGTTGAAGTTCCTTATTCTTGTTGTGTTCTTTGATGTAATTATAGACTGATATTCTCATAAATTTGACTAGTCCCTAATAAAAATAAGTAAATAGTAAAGTAAAGTTATAAAGTTATAATAAGTAGCCAATATGACTATAATACAAAATATTATTTAATTCTTACCAAATCAAAGTTTGGACATTCAACTTGAGCCTTTAGCAATATTTGATATGCAGAAAGTACATCCTTACTTTCTAAAAACATTCTAATTAAATAGAAAATATGAATTGCAAGATCTTTATCTATTTTCTCATCATGAAACTTAAATGGTATTGTAGTAGATAAAATATCATTGTATTTCTTAATTATTTTGTCGAGTTCAGTAATATTTAATGTAAGTATATGATATTCTAACAATGCATATATAAATGATCTGAAAAAAGTATTGCCATCACTATATAAATTTCGAGTGAAAGGGAAGTTTGTAGATAATTGATCTATAAAAAATTTGCAGTTATCAATACCACAAATATGAGAAATATGACTTAATTCACAGAGAGGTCCTACTCTAGTATTGAATAAGAAATCGCTATTCAAGTTAACTTTTTCTAGTCTTAAAGTGAGGTTGTTCAAGTCTAAATATTATTCGATTAATAATTATATATAATATTTATTTATAATTTATAACTTACATTCAATATTAATTTTGTTGTTCAACATAGTTTCTACCAAACTTTTCAATATCTCATTAGGATCAGTCTTAGCAGGAGGAAGTTTCTTACAATCAATCTCAAAGTTTCCTAATACAGCAGTAAGAGAGTCACTTAATATAGCTTTCAACCTTAAAGCTTTGTATTCAGGAGTATCTTTTCCTAACTGTATTTTACCATATGTAAAATTATTATCGTCAAAATCAAGTTTTGATGTAGTTTTTGAATGGCTGTTTGCACCGGCTATGTCTGTTTTGCCTTCTTCTTTGAAGTTAATTTGTATTTTATCAAACTCAATACTATTGAAGTTATTTTCAATAATTTTCTTATCTTCATTAGTTTTTGATTTATTTTTTGGTGGTGTTTTATTAATAGAATCGTTAATAACCATATTAGAATTATTATTTGAGTTCTCTACGATGATACCTCCGAAACCGTATTCCTCAGCACCTCCTGAGCTTATTCTTATTCCATCATTTTTCTCCTTTAAAATTTCGTTAGACTTCCTTTCATCTTCAAAGTTAATAGTTTTACTAACAACAGGTGATGTATGTAAGTTTATATTACTGTTAATTGGTGATAGATGTCCGCCGAATCCATAACGATTGTTGCTAGTATTTATTTCGGATGGGTCGTAAGCAATGTTATCTTTACTGTTTTTAGCATCAATTTGTTTGATATCTGATATACCTCTTTCCTTATCTACATTATAACCAGCAGCCTTATCAACACTTCCATAATTAATATCTACCTTAAATTCAGCAGATTGTTTTTGTCCTGGAACACTATTATTACTATTATTGGAACCCTTTTTCTTAATATCACTATCAGGTTTATCATTATCATCATCATTATTATTATTGTCCATATTATCCAAAAACTTGTTATTAAACACTATATTTTTATCTTTGTTGTTAGCAGATGCTTTTCCAAAAGGATTAAATTGGCTAAATTCTCTCATTTCGTTAGGACTATCTTTATTATAGAGAGATTTTATTTCATTATTATTGTTATCGATACTTACTTTGAGCTTTTGGTGACCTAGATTTTCTGAATTAGTTCTGTTCTTAATTTCAAACAAGTTTTCTGATTCATTATTACGTTCAGCAGCAAAGGTTACTATAGTTTCGTTTTTTTCTGTGTTCGAGATAGCGTCATTGTCATTAATAGGTGTTATGCTAATTGGGTATTGATTAGGGTTTAGTTCTTCGTCTATTTCGTTTTTGTCGGTTGATTCTATTTTTATGATTGGTTTAACTTGAATATTTTGAATATTTTGAGTATTTATATTATTTGGAGTATTGTTAGATGGTAAATTCATGTTAAGGTTGTTGTTAGGAATATTAGTATTGATATTGTTACTATTAATGTTAAAATGCAAGTTATTATTAGGAATATTAAATTCTACTTTTTTTGGAATTGAATGAGTAAATTCTTCAAAAGGGTCAAAGTCACTAACTAAATTATGAACTACTACCTGTTTATCTGATGTTTTTCTAGGGATTTTAACTTCAGCATTGAAAATATTTGTATCTAAATTATTAGTAGGTTTACTGCTATTATAATTTTCAATATTTCCGATGTTTCCAATGTTTAGTTTATTAGTATTATTAACAGTAACTGACATTGAAGTTTGTGCCTTATACTTGTTATCTACTTTAAAGTCATTAATATCAAAATTAGCATTGATATAATTATCACCGTTATTATCCTTAGCCTCGTCTAAATCGGTTATTCCGTTTTTATCAAGTAAGAAAGGTTTCTTTATGACATTCATACCATTAGCCGAAGTTCCGTTGATCTCGCCTAAATTGTTATTGCTGATATTGTTGATATTGTTATTGTTAATAAAGTTTTCATTTGTAGGTTTTCCTGTAAAATCTATATCGAATTGGAAGTTGTTATTGAAGTTGTTGTTATTGGTGTTTGAAAAGTTATTAGAGAAGTTATAGTTGTTGCTGTATTGGTTTTCAGTGATTTTCTTTTGGTTTTCTACGTCTGGATTTAAGTTTAAGTTTGTATCTAAGTTGACTTCTATGTTTGTGTTTAGATTCAATTTGGGGTTGTTTTCAATAACGGTATTAGCATTACTTGAAATATCAAATTGTTTATCATCAGCTTTATTCCCATACATAGCCATTTGAATATCATCTTTAATTGCTTTATCTCGGATATCTCTGTTAACTAAATCATTAGATGAGCCGCCAACAGTACTAGTTCCAGTTCCAGTTCCAGTAACTCCTACTCCAATTCCTACACTTGCTCCAGTACCTCCTAAACCAGCACCTACACCAACTCCCTTAGTATTTTGCTCAGGAACTGTCTTACCTAAAGAATCAATAGAGACTTCTGGATAACTGAACTTGTAGTTAAATCCAAGTTGATCACCGTCTCTATCCCAATCTCTTCTAAGTGTATCCTCATGACTTTTTTTAATACCGGACATTTTTGTGTCAAATAATGAGTCGTTTTCTCCTACTTTGTTATAGTTTTCAAAATGAGTTCCTTGAGTTCCTGTTAAATTAAAATTGTTTTCTTGTTCGATAAATTTGGGGCTGTACATTAGTTGTTTATTAGTGTTATCTTCTTTGATCACATTAACATTTGGATCATCTTGAATTTCATTTAATTTTATGTTCTCATTATATTGTTGAATTATGGCATCATCTATTTGTATAGGAGGAATTAACGGGGTATCTGTTTGGTTATTAAAGTTGTTAACATTGTTAATGCCAATATTCATATTAAAATTATTTGCTGGTAATTTTGCTTGAGCTTCTATTTTGATTTTCTCCTCGTCATTTAGTTGCTCGACTTGAAAATTATTTTCACTACTGATCTGTATATGAGGAATAAAACTATCAAGATTAATTCCAGTCGATTGGGTGTTAATTTGAACTAATGGTATTTCTATTTCAGATACTTTTTGAATAGGTATTACTGGGTTTCTGAAGTCATAGTCTCCACTAAATTGAATATTACTTTCAGTATTTATATCATTGCTGTTATTGCTGTTGTAATTGTTATTGTAATTGTTATTGTTATTGTTATTATTGTTGTAACTGTAATTATTATCTTGATAATTTTGGTATTGATTTACAACAGGTTCATCCTTGATTGTTGTTTCGATTTTTAGTTGAGGTATTGGAATTTCTGGAATTACTATTGTAGGATCATTGTTGCTATAGTTAAAGTTTCCTCTCACTTCTTGATTTTGATTTTGATTGTCTTGTACAGTAAATGTATTAAAATTGTTTCCATAGTTTCTTTGATTATCTTGCTCAGGTAACTCAGAACCTGTTCCTGTAATTGAAATAGTTCTCTTACCAAAGTCCGGGTCTGAGTCTACTTGTACTTTTACTTCATCTTGTAGTATAGTCGGTTGAAAATTATTAAAGTCAGCTTTAATTTGGAAATTATTATTACTCTCAATGTTATTATTATTTTTGTTATTATCTGCTCTATCTTCTAAATTAAATTCAACATTCGCTTGTACGTTTTTATACTTTTCATCGATATCATAGGGAAACTTATAATTATTTTCAGGACTATTACTAAGATTATTGTTAATATTATTGATATTATTATTGTTATTAATATTATTGTTATTGTTATTGTTAGTCTCAACTTGAATATCAGAACTAACCTTAACCTGTGGTAAGTCATCATTACTTTCATAAAGTCTTTTAGGCTTGTCTTCCATTGATAAGAGTACCTTAGCCTCGGGAGAAGTAGTTGGAATCTCATTCTCATTCTCGACTACCTTAAAATCGTTAAGATCATTTAAATTATCTGTCGCTTCTTCGAACACGTCATTATGATGGCCTTCATCTTCGATAGGGATTATTTGCTCTGTATCAGGGTTTACATTTTTTGCAACATTAGTAGCAGCACTATCGAGATTAATGTCTGTCTTAGTATTAAAGTCTGCATTAAAGTCTGCATTTAATTTACTATCAAGTTTATTATCAACGTTATTATTAACGTTAATATCAACATTACTATTCGCATTTACATTAGCACCGTAGTTAAAATTAGCATTTCCTTCATTATTCAACTTAATCTCATCTATTTGAGGAACTTCAACTTTAATTTGTGGAGTTTCCACCTCATCAATCTTAATCTCTTTCTCTTTGATTTCATTTTTGTTAAATCCACCTAGTATATCTCCAGTAAATTCTACAGAGCTAACCAAGTTTAAGTTATCATTGTTGTTATTGCCTCCGTTGTTATTCGCATTATCATTGAAATTGTTTACATTATCGATGTTATCGTTAATGTTTTGCTTGTCGTTTTGATTGTCAGAAAAATTAATTTCAAGATTCATTTATTATTTAATTTAAGTATTATAAAATTATTATAAATATATTTTAACTTACAAAAATGTATTAGTAATTGTATTGTAAGAAATAAATAAATAATAATGAAATATTAAGTAAAATAAATTTTATTCCTAATAAAATCACTTACATAATAAGTATTATTTAGAATGTAATTATCAATATAACTTTAATATAAAGAAAGAATAAATTATTTTATTGAACTTATACTACATATGTATGTTTTCATTTATTTATGTATTTCAATATTAATATCCATTATTAGTTCATAATAAGAGTTAAAATAAATATAATATTATATTTAAAATATTAAAACAATTACTATTAAACACTTAACAATTAATTTTTACTTAATTTACAAAAATGTCACATATACAACATTCACGTATACGAAATATGTCTACAGAAACTCTATACCAACTTCTATCAGCCCAAGAAATAAAAAACAAAGCAGAACAATTACTTAAACCAAAATGGGTCTGTTGCGGTACTAAAGCAGACAATTCCAAACAAAAAGAGGGTTTAGACTATTTTATGCTAGCTGCTGAAAAATTCTGCGAGGAGAAAAACTATATAGAGGCTATTGCCTGCTACAAAAATTCAATACCTTTAGCAAGAAAACTAAAGGAAAGAGTCATAGAAGCAAGTATTAGTTATCATATGGCTTATATTTACCTTAGTTACTTAAGAAAGTTTGACGAGTCCTTTATTTGTTTACAAAACAGTCGACTTGCTTATTTAAATTCTCAAGAGTATGACGAGTATATAGGAAACTTTTTACAAATTGCAGATAGATTTAGTGAATCAATAAAGAATAATCCAGAAGAATTACCTAATAAGAAAAGACATATCATAGAAGAAATTTACAATTTCATTTTTGATGATGTGTTGGTGAGTAAATTTGAGCATTTTAATAACTCCGATAATAAAAATATCATTGTCAAAACTTTCCTTACACTCCAAAAGTACTATATATCAACAGAAGATTTCCCTTTACTTATCAAAAGAATTGATGGATTAGCAAGGTTATACAATAAATCTACGAACTTTCACAGTGAGAAAGTAGTTCTAGACGGACTAAGGATTCTAACCAACTTCTTAATAGAATATAACAATAAAAAGGATTTTGATAAATATAACACACAATACAAATTAATAACTGACACTTCAGAGTGTTCTAAATTAGAAGATGAGAAATTTTTTGAGAAGGTAAAGGGTTTGATAGATTCTTTCTTGAGTAACAACAAACCTAATTTCCTTTCAACCAAAAAAAGTCTCGAATATTACTTCAGCAATGGAATCTTAGAAAAATACAATAGACTATTTTTTAAGCTTAGTGATCTTAACCTAAAGAAAGTATGCAAAAATTTAAGTAATGAATTTGAAAAAAGAAGTAATAAGAGTAATAAAAGTTATAAAAGTAGCATTTCAAATAAAAGTAACAAGAGTAAAAAGAGTAAAACTTCTTATCTAATTCCTAATGAGAAAGTTTCTGATTACCTAGCTAATGCCATTTTGGATGATGGTCAAATATGTGAGACTAATGAGAATTTATTAACAAACGCAAATGAAGGCGGAGCTGGACTACGAAACACAATCGGGACAAGACTCAATGAATATAACGAAGAAGACATAATGGTCGATGACTACGATGAAAACCCAATAGAAGATAACATAGATGACGAAAACCTCGAAGACGAAAATATAGACGAAGACGAAAGCAAAAACCTCCACGATGATAACTTAGAAGGAACTTTTATTAATAATATAAGCCTACATAGCAAACATATTGAAGTTAGTGATAACCAACCATCACAAAACTTACAAAGCTCACAAAGCTTATTTAGAAGTGGAAAAGGAAAGAAAGCAAATGCTCCTATATTTAGTGAAAGTCTAACAGAGAACGTTGAAAGGAGTAAAAGTACATCACCTACTAATAAAGATAATAAAGATAAAGATAATAAAGATAATTCAGATCTGAATAAAGAAAGCAATGATTTAGTGAAAGGAGCTGGCGGATACACAACTCAAGAAGAAACATCACGTGATCCTAATGCAAAATCAACTATAAAATCAGATATAATCCTTATTGAAAAATCAGATTATCAACTACAACTTACAAGTCCAACAAAAAATCAATTTCAAAACTTAGACGGCAAAACAGGTAGCAACAACAAAACTAATCCAAATGACAATACTTCAAATACTTTAAATCCAATTAACCCAGACTCCGAAATCCAAAACTTTCACGTTCAAAAACCTAGTATTGAATTAAAAAGTAGTATTCACCAAGCTAATAATAGTTTCTTAGAGGTTAGCTTTGGGCCGAACCATCCAAGTAACCAGAATAACCCTAACAAAAATCTCCTAGGACTAGCTAGTAGAGGGCATAAGTTAACTCAATCGTACAATTCTGTTTCTCATTTAAGAAATAATAATAAAATGAATATTAATAACGATAACAATGAAATTAGTGACAATCTTAACTTTTTCGTCAACAAAAAAAGATTTTTAAACAATGCTGACTTCGAGGACTCACACGACTTGGAAAAAGACCATGACCATGAATTTGTAATTGAAAGTCAGAATACACCAAGAAGTTCAAGACAAGATAATGAAATAGAAGGTAATGATGCAAATGATAATGATAATGAATCTATAAGTAGACGAGGCCAAAGAAACGTTAAAATTAAATTAAGAGCTTCTAATAAAAATAAGCAATTATTGAGAACACAAGATGAAAATAATCATTCTAGAGTAGTTACTGGAGAGTCAAATGAAAATTTGCCTAATCATAATAAGAATAGTAATAGGTATGTTGATATTGTTAGGAATAGTCATGATCAAGATAATCATAAAGACAACAATGAAGACAAAGAAAAAGAGCAAATGGAAAAAACTAAGGAAAATGTAAGAAAACTCATTGGTGGATCAAGAAGAAATGTGAGTCTAGATTACAAAAGCGGAGATAGTTATAAGAATATAATTAGCTTAATCAACACTTCTACTTCTAATAATATAAACAATCAACTAAACAATAATCACAATAATACCAATAATACCAATGTAAACAGAACTAATAACAGCAGAGTAAAAATTATGACTTCTAATAAAGATAATAGCTTTATAACTGCCTCTCCAAATAATTCTAGACTATCTAAACTTTCAGCATCAGCAATTTATAGTGTAACAGATAGTGTGATAATGTTAGATAGAAGATTTGCAGAAGATTTAGTATAAGTAGCTTTGAATTCATAAATTAAATATTTATTTTTTCTTAATATATAATATTTCATAATTTCATAATTTCATAATTTTATAATTTTATAATAAGTTTTTTATTTAGTAATTATTATATTATAATATAATTATATAATTTTGCTTAAGATTACTTATAAAACTTTTAAACTTCTTTTAAACTATTTGTTTAGTATATAGACTTTCCTTAAGCAATAACGATCTTTTCACTTTACCATTTCTCACTTGGTTTATAATTTGAATAAGATTATTATTATAATTAACCATACTATCTAAAATAAAAGTCTTAAACGGTTCTTTTTGTATTCTTATTTCCTTTAATGAAGTATTTATGTTTAGCATATCAATAAAAGTATTTACTGTATCAAGGCTAAATTTAATAGTTATTTTTTCTAAAGTTTTATTGTTTTTAAGGCTGTTAAGGATGATCGGGAATTTGCTGGAGAGTTCGTGATAATTAAGCTCTTTCAAACTTTTATTACAGGTCAAAAATTCTGATATTGATTTAACTAATGCTGGACACATTTCAGGTTTGCCTTGAATTACAGTATGAGAGTTTTCATCTGATAGTTGTAAATACTCGATTACATTATTTAATTTTAAACAATCAAATATTTCTTTTAAATCCAGTTCTGATAAGCGACATTCATATATGATTAACTTTTTAATACTAGTATTGTTTGATAAAACAGCAACTATTTCTTTGATGTATTTATTTAAATACAAACCAGAGATTTCTAGCTCAGTTAAATTTGATTTATTTAAAAGCGTACCTAGAAAATCATAAACTACATCATTTGTTTCATTGCTGAGATATAAGTTCGAAAAATCAATTGATAGATTCTTTAAAGAAGTGTTTTCTGATAAAAATCTATTAAGTTTAGGAAATGAAAAGTCTA
>Ga0100378_1005935_pt1 | contig 11121 bp, 8 predicted proteins | sample CryGeymeta201502_FD_81535 | JGI IMG/M metagenome (GOLD analysis project Ga0100378, IMG submission 81535) | Groundwater microbial communities from Crystal Geyser aquifers in Utah, USA - Crystal Geyser metaG 2015-02 | ecosystem: Environmental > Aquatic > Deep subsurface > Groundwater | place: USA...
CAGGAGGAATATTTGAGTCCCTTGCGGTTGGAGCAACGGTGGGCTTTCGCGTCGGCGCACTGGTTGGAGACGAGCTTAGTGTACTTGTTGGAACGAAGGACGGCCGGGTGCTTATTGGCGCGATCGAGGGAGCTTCGCTTGGTTGCTGGCTGAATAAAGAGATAGGACCAGCGGATGGACTTGACGATCTAGTCATGCTTGGCTTTGACGAGGGTGAAGATGAAACTGGCGCATTTGTTGGCTTCTTGCTCGGTTTAGCACTGGGACTTGAGCTAGCAAGTACAGAAGGTACCGCCGATGGATACGATGAAATGGGAGTCTTGGTAGGACTCTCTGTAGGAGCGCTGGAAGTCACACTGGGACTGGTACTGGGCCTGGGGCTGCGAGCAAGAGTAGGGGCTTCAGACGGTGATGGTGAATTGGGAGTCGTTGTGGGACTATCACTGGGACTACCACTGGAGAATGCTGTTGGAGGCTGAGACGGCACAGAAGAGATGGGTGAGTTGCTGGGACTTTGTGATGGGGCAATTGTGAAGGTGGGTCCGTACGAAGGCTGCCTACTAACTAAACCGACAGACGGGGAGCTGCTGGGCTGCGTGCTTAGGACAGCGCTCGGGCTCAACGACGGCTTGGTGGGTTCAGAGGAAGGCCTTTCAGATTCCTCAATAGTTGGTTCCAAGGATGGTCTTTCAGAAACCCCAATCGTTGGCTCTTCAGATTCCTCCATAGTTGGTTCCAAGGATGGAATTTCAGAAACCCCAATTGTCGGCTCTTCAGATTCTGCAATAGTTGGTTCCAAAGATGGTCTATCAGAAATCCCAATTGTTGGCTCATCAGATTCATCAACAGTAGGTTCCAAGGACGGCCTTTCAGAAATCCCAATTGTTGGCTCTTCAGATTCCTGAATGGTTGGTTCTAAGGATGGTCTATCAGAAATCCCAATTGTTGGCTCATCAGATTCATTTACAGTAGGTTCCAAGGACGGCCTTTCAGAAATACCAATTGTTGGCTCTTCAGATTCCTGAATGGTTGGTTCCAAGGATGGCCCTTCAGAAATTCCAACTGTGGGTTCTTCAGATTCCCCAATTGTTGGCTCTTCAGATTCCTGAATGGTTGGTTCCAAGGATGGCCTTTCAGAAATTCCAACTGTGGGTTCTTCAGATTCCCCAATTGTTGGCTCTTCAGATTCCTGAATGGTTGGTTCCAAGGATGGCCTTTCAGAAATTCCAACCGTGGGTTCTTCAGATTCCCCAATTGTTGGCTCTTCAGATTCCTGAATGGTTGGTTTGAACGATGGCCTTTCAGATTCCCCAATTGTTGGCTCTTCAGATTCCCCAAGTGTTGGTTCCAAGGATGGCCTGTCAGAAACCCCAATTGTTGGCTCTTCAGATTCCTCAACTAGCTCTTGTGAAGGCTTCAGCGAAGGCGACGCCATTTTACTAGGACTTACCGAAGTTGTGCTGGTGGGACCCCCCTCTGTAGGGGCAGGCGAGAGTGTTGGTACTGCAGAAAGTGATGGCTGTCCAGTAGGTGAAGGTGTCGGCTCTGCACTAGGCTGGTTAGAAACAGTGGGCTGGTGTGATTCCGATGGCATTTCTGATGGCGCTGGACTGATACTCGGAGTTGCACTAGGACGTGGACTAGGATCATCTGTGGTAGACTGAAGATCACGTCGATTCTGCCCTCGATTCAAATCCGTATCCAGGAGGAGGCGTTCTTTTTTAGTGTCGCTTATTTTCGCCAGAAGCATAGTAGAATGCGCTGGCGAATAATGAGAAGGACAAAGTGTAACTGTCAATATGACAAGACAGGAAAGGATCACTGTTAACGAAGCAGCGGTCGCCCAGCCGCCTTTCTGTGGATGCTGGTTATCTGCGATTTCCCCCATGATGAATTCAAGTCCTAGCGTTATCTTTATTTCTTTTTTAAATAGAAAAGGTTCGTTATTATGATACTGTATTAGAGACTCGTTGATGCTATGTTATGTCACTCAAACAGTACAGTACTGCAGTATAATTTTTCCAGAGTTGAACATGACACTTTTGGTGTTTGTGGTCGGCGCCAGGAATGGATTTTTAAAAGGGAATTGCGAATCTCTCGCCGCAAGGACTTGTCAATCGTACTTCTGAGCAGGTCACATTTTTATTATTACTTAGAGCTTTTTGGCAACAAAAAGGGGAGGGAAGTGGCGCGACCCGCGATAGCTCGGCATCTTTCATTCGTGATGAAGTCCTTTTTTTTGCCCTATTTTAGTAGTCTAGGAGTAGACCTACTACTAACCTTTATTCTCCTGAAAAGTACCTAGGACTACTAGTACTAGTGATAGTAGCTACAATTCACTAGCTAGTCTAGCTAGCACCATAGACTACTAGCTAGACTACTAGCTAGTCTACTGCACCCAAAATTATTTAGCTACTAGACTACTCTACTATTTTTTGTAGTAGCTAAATAATACTGTACGTTAATTGCAGTACCAGGTAGATCATAAAACTAAACTGTGAAGGAGTAGTATGAGATCTTGCCTCATCTACCCACATTCGTGTGCAAAATCGTATGGTATAATGGCCAGCCTCTGCACGTACCGAATCAATGATATTAGTAGCGGCATGGTACCAACATAAACCACATGATTAGCAGACGCGTAGAATTGGCATACAGTCAAGTTACAGGATGGGTCCCAGACAGAGTTGGTCTCTGTCTCCTCGTTCTCTTGAATCGACTGTCATTCAACAGTACTCTAATGACTCACAGATCACACTTTCAGACAGAAGCAAGCTTATTGCACATGTTGCCAAGAGACATCCGTTCCCCTTTGTACAATAAATTCAATATTTCTCTGACATGAAATCTTGACCGGCAGTAGGCAGTCCCAAAAGAACTTTGTTTCATTGAAGTCGCTTGTTTTGATTGCTGCGATTTTCTCTGCGGTTTCTATTGCGGTTGTTACTAAACGCTAGTGATGATATCGGCGCAACAACCATGATGTGCCAGTCCTGTCGAACAACTACATCTATCATGTTAAATCGAATCGTGAATTTGACCCGCCTTCGGGAGCTGATGCTTCTTCCTTCACAGAAGGAGGGTCGAGGTCTTCCTTTTGCAATTGACTGATACCAAAGGCCGGCATATTACCAAGGCCGTCGATCCATCGTAGGCTCGCTGCGTTTGACTCTCGGATAAAGACACCCAGGTCCATATCAATTCCTCCCTCCCCATACTGCTCATTGTCAAGCGGATCCAAAAAGATCTTGGCGAGATCCAGGAGACCGGCGTAGAAAAGTGTTAGCATACCAACACAAATAATATTGAAAACTCCTAACTCTGCATACAATGCCAGGGGAGATGCAAATAAGAAGGAGTCTACCAGGAATTCGACAAAATGAGCGTATGCTAGAGGCATCCTTCCATCGACGATATCCCCAATTCCAGCACAGGTACCTCGTAGCTCGCACAGTTTTGTCAGTAAAACTTTTTGATATTGAGTACCTTTCATGAAACCAATCTGATGGGCTCGATCGATTTCCACGATGATCCATTCGATAATGACGCTATGACGTGAGCCTGGCGGTACGGGCAAACTAAGCAATACATCTAATTCATCTGCTGTCAGTAGACCTCGTTCCATCATGAGCGTCAAACCCCGGTTGGTCAACAATATCTTGAATTGCCGACTATTCGACGCCCAGACCAAAATGTGATACAATCTCAATTGGCGGGCAATGGTGTGTAAAAATACTCTGGATTCGTCCGTCAACCTCCCCTTCTGGTCATTCGTTCTTTTCGCATGCGTTGCTACCAAGATGCCCACATCATTTAGTCGTCCTTGAATCGTTCGAGCTGTCTTGTACATGTCTCGCCACAAATTGTAAGCTTGTCCCAAAAAGAAGGTCAAGATAAAGGTTGTTAAAGTTTGCTGGTAATGCCATAATTTGTCAAAGACATCTAGTTTTGCTACCCACGAACATTCAACAGCAGATGGCTCCACCCCCCAACCCCAACTAGCATCGCATTTATAACGAAGAATGACACAAACAGCGGTACTCAGTGCCATATTCAGCAGGACTTTGGTAAGCGACGATTGAAGAATGGTTCCATGCCAACGACTGAGCAGCCACAACCCGTGAGGCTTGTACTTGAGAATAACATCCGAGTTGTACGATCCGTGAGCTTGCTCCGGTAGCACAACCTGATCAATGGTTCGCAGTATGAAATCGTCTGTCGCATTGGCTTCTAAATCAGCAAGCGTTGCTTTCGGATGAGGGAGCAATGGAGGATCTCTGTGAAAATTATATCTGTAATCTATAGGAGATTTCGGCTCTGACGAAAAATGAGGAGATGGTACGGTGTTGTCGCTTGTAATGGCAGCCGTGACGCCACAAATCAATAAAGATATCAGAATTCTCCAAGTGAAAGCGGTCTTCTGCATTGTAATATTATATATTATATTGCTTTCGCTCTGTGTTGCCGTAGTAGAATGGAAACTGGAAAGTTGCTTGTGTTGTACTGAGTACTAGTATGTGCGTGTGATGATGATGGACGATGCTGCAGAAGAAAAATACGGTAAAATAAGTGGATACTCGAGTACTACTAGCTACAGTAGTTGTCAATAGCACGACTACTAGATAGTAGTAAGTAGTACTAGCTAGCAGTACTATTTTCAACATTCAAGTACCGTAGACTCGAATACGTAGCTGATAGTCTCTATAGTATAATTAGTAGTAGATCAGCCGAGTACAACCTACTAGTCTACTACTCTACTAGATAGTAGCTACTGTAGTACCGTGGCAGGGAGTAGGACTCGAAAAATGTTGAAAAAGATACTGATGATAGTAGACGTACTGTAGCTAGTAGCAGTATTCTCTAGTATTAAATAATTATCAGTAGTGCTAGTACTAAGCTAGTACTACTACTAGTCTAGCTAACTACTAGAGTAGTAGTACCTGGTAGTAGCTACTATCACAGTAGTTAACTGGTACTCGAGTGATGCGGAAAATAAAAACTACTACTCCCTAGGGAGTAGTCAACTACTACTAGCTACTGAGTAGCTACTAGCTACCTGGTAGTAGCTAGCAGTAGCTAGAATAGCTACTACACCGGTGGTATCTTTGTAGAGTACCTGGTAGTAGCTTGTAGTAGTAGGAGTAGTAGTAGTAGACTACTAGCTACTCCCTACTACTAGCTAGTAGCTAGTAGGAGTGGTACCTGCAGAACTCTTCGTAGCATACTACTCCTAACACCATTGTTTGTTGATTGAAAGCAAATGGAGCCACTATGCGTCAGCCTGTGGTACTTTCTTTCGCTACCGTTGGCGAGAAATAAAATAATTTGCAATTTGCTGTGTCACGGAGGCGATAAAACTGGGAAAACAACAAAAAACTTGAGCTCTTCATAATGATATTAGTAAATTGATGGGAATATATTACTATTACAGAGTAGTACATAGCACCATGACTCTGAAAGATGACATGCAACAAGCCTTCACGGATGAAGCATTTCGGGATGTTACTCTGGTCGGAACAGACCAAGTCGATGTGCCAGGAACAAAACTTGTTCTGGCCATACGCAGTCCGGTTTTCAAGCGAATGTTCTTTGGAAATTTCCAGGAACGGGAAACTGATCGTGTTTCGTTGAATTATCCATCACTCGTACTGCAAGTGTTGGTCAAATACTGCTACTCGGATGAGCTCGACTTGGATATGTTGTACATTGACGGTACCGACGATGGATTACTAACTGATGCAGAAGCTGTCCTCATGGTCCAATTACGAGATGCTGCGAACTATTTTGAGCTCTCAGATTTGAACATAAATATTTCCAATGAGCTGGGCGTGTCGGTTGTTCAAAAAGGAGATGCGATGTGCGTCTGTGCAGTCTTGAGTGAACTGTTTATCAGAGGCGAGACAGAAGGCCCAATGTGGGAAACTATGATAGCTATCCTCGAAGGAGAGCCGCAACATTGTCTCCTTCCCGTTTCGAACTGGAATCAAGGCATTGTTGCTTGCTCTCTTCCACTCTTTTGTGATATCATGACATTATCTGTTGATGTGGTCATCGCCGTGAATGCTGTACAGAAATGGAGTCAAGCCAACTCTGATCTCTTTCACGCTACAGAGCCAACAGAAGACCAAAAAAAAGTACAGAAAATTGCCGATTCAATTAATCTCGATGCCATGTCAACACACGAGTTAGCCCAAGTAAAGCCATGCCAAGTCTTTTCAATGGAGCGACTCTATCAAGCCTTTGTCGAAAATGGTATTAGGCAGAGTATGGACAATGTGACACCTTCAAATTTTCGCTTCTCATCAAAAAGTAAACAACTTGTGGCCCACGTTCATGGATCTGGTGTGCTCAGCGCAAATGGTACCTATGCCCACAATGGCGGTGTTAGCGGTCGCTTTTGTAAACTGGGAGTCTACGGCGAAATTACTAGCATCTTTCAACTTTTGTGGCAGCCGGAAAACCAAAAATGGGAAATTCGTGTCGTTCCACCATTATTTACGGTTGGCCACCAAGAGTTTGTGCTGTACGAATCCTCCAAAACTACGAAAGAAGAAGTACCTTTCGGACTCTGGCATTGCAGAGATGGCCAAAATCCTGCCCCTTTTGTCGCAATTCGAACTGCAACTCATTTCGTGCCTAACACTGATAATACATCTACTGAGGGTGTTTCCCAGGAACTTCCGTTTCAGTATCCTGTTTACAAGGATTCAATTTCCCCCTTCGATTACGCTTTTTCTGTTACATTCAACGCTGCAAATGATGATACTGCTGGTGGGTCCACCAGTGCTCGTCGGCGGCGTCAGGCCAGGCGCTAAGTTTCTAATTTTGAAATAACTTACACTTTTCTTTACTTCTTGTGGTCTTTGCCAGGAACCAATTGACGCGATAAAGATGCCTGAAACAGCCGCTCTTGTTCCCCCTCCATTTCCAGTGTAACTTGACTATTGCTTTGGCTTCTTTCCGGCTGATACTGCAAACTTTTTGGAATCATTGGATGCTAATCCTATTCTTTTCGTAGTAGTAGTTGGCTTGTTACCGGCATAGTCTCGTTCATCTCCTTTCCCAAAACCATAGTCAACACGATGTTCCAATATACATTGGGAAAACGATCCTGTAACAATGATGTCGAGAAATAGTCTGTGCCCAAACTTCAACTCCATCTGCCTACTGCCATTGCTGACGGTTTGTTTGTTCATGCGAGAAAAGTGTATTCAAGGCAGCGACAACAGCGCCTCGCAAGAAGCAGAATTCCCAGTAGCACCACCAAACGACATCAGAATAGTTGCAAATATCACGGCTGTCTAACCTTAAAAGATTTGCCGTCGACAAGCGTAAAATCGGAACGGGCCAAAATTGGACAGAAACAACGGCAGACAAAAAATCCCCATTACAACGAATGACATCAATGTTTATTGCCTGAACATGCAAGTGTAACGCACATTCTAGTGTTTGTGGTAGACGCCAGCAACTCCGTGGCTTTGAACCAAATCGGTGCTGCCAGCGGAGCGGCCATGCTACTCTTGCAAGGAGCATATAAGAGCCGCTCGCGATACAACCTGTTCTGATTGTCAAAGATATCGCAAGTGCGCGTGCTATTATCCTCTCAAAACTGCTCGTTGAGTTACTACTAGTCGTACCCTAGTTTGAGCGTGTGATGAGTGATGAGTGGACAAAAATAACACAGTAACTAACCGAATACTGTAGAAGCTACTGGAGTCATGCACTTTGACTAGTCGGAGATAATCGATAATCGATATAGTTGAAACGCAAGCATACAAGCAACAAGCATACACATCTCTTTTTGGATATCAGCTTCGCCCGCTAACTAGAGCTAAAAGTGAGTGCTAAGGTATGGGGGTTTTGTGTTATAATATTTTCACTACTCCGTGCTCCATTTGTAGCTGTGGCAACCCTGGTGTGGCAGGCAAGACACTACTACTAGACTAGTCTAGTAGTCTCTACCAGGTACTTAGTATTGCATTGTTCAAAGAAATTATGTTAACCACTGACGAGAAGATTGACACTACTGTCCAGCTGCTTGGCAAATTTTTGAAAAATATTTATGAATCCTGGTTTACTTTCTGTATTACCAGGTATTATTACGTACTACTACCACCTGCTACTTACTGAGTACTGCTGGTACCAAGGTATTCGAGTACTACGTACGGTACTACCGTAATACTAGTAGTACAAGGTAGCACTCTAGCTAGGAGTAGCTAGTAGTAGTAGTAGTAAGCAATATCTCATGATGAGTAGGAGTACCAGGTAGTACTCTACTAGTACTAGTATGTGTAATTAGTACTACCGGTACCCTCATCATCAAGACCGCCGTTAAAGCCTACTCTAATAGTCTAGCCGTAGTAGCTACTCTAGCTAGCAGTACCTAGTGGTACCAGTACTACTACCCTGGTACTCTAGTAGCTACTAGGAGCACTACTAGGAGTAGTACCGTACTGTTCCTTGCTTCAAGATTACCATACTACTGTAATACTGGTACGTAGTACAACTGGGACAGATTTCGAATAATGTGATTGCAAATTTGCAAATTACAACTCTTAAGTAATAATGGCCTTTTTACGTCATTTTAATTTAACATGCGTACCTGTTACGTACGGTACCAGGTACTAATTGGTACCAGGTACTAGTACAGTACTACGTACCACGTATGGTAGTATGTCATTCGTTTTTGAAGACTATTAATTCATTTTCCCAAAATACCAAAGTTCATGATGTCGCTATATCCTGCGTTACCACAAACATGACCACAAGGAACGCTCAGCGAGTTCAATATGGCCAGTGGCTATCTACTAGTACCAGGTAGTGTCCACCCTGGTATTTGCATTGCTGCAAGCTTATTTCCTAGAAAATAATAGATATTGTAATCTTTCGAATGCGCTTGCCTGCGTTGATCCAGCAATAATTTCCCCCTGTCGCCCACAACGTGCATAATGAATAAGAGGTCAAGAGCCAAGAGAAGCGATGACAAGATGCCGACGACCCGTTCCAGATCATGCAACTTGGATATTATTTGTTTAGTAGGACGGAAGCCGAATAATAATTTGAAGCGAACTCGGTCGTTGCCCAAAGCAGCCATGTCGCAAGCAACGGGGTTTTTTTTTCACGATAGTTCCTGCCTTCGGCATCAACAAGAAAACCCAGATCATTCTGCGGTGCCTCCATCTCTTAACCGTTGGTCGAGTTCTCCCGCCTACGACCGAAGCTTGGAGAACGCTTGCAATGTGGACGCAGCAACAGCTCGATCTATGTGGACTCTGCGCTTCTTACCACCTCGCTTACCAGTTCGAAGATCAGGTAAGGCCGCGGAGTTGCGATCAGCGCTTCCTCCTCAATTCCCACGTCGAAAACCAGGCGATGCGACCACGGCTTCAGATGCTCTGCCTCCATTTATGCCAATGCGAAAGAGCGACGAACCAGAAATCAGCATCTTGAACAGCTTTGCCTTTTGTAACAATGCGTCCTTCGTCAGTCAGCTTGGTGACTCTTCTTCCGACTATGATGATAGCGACAGTGACGGCGAATCTGCATCGACTGACCGTCTGACACTGAGACAAGTCTTAGCGAGCGCTCTCGACCAGCTCAACGAGGACTTGACCGACGATGATGACGTATTTTAGATCCTAAAATACACGTTTCGTTGCCCCACTACTATAAGATACGTATTGAACCCATACTACATGATTCCATCACTTTTGACAAACCCTGGATGATCTAGCTGCTGTAGTCGCCATGCTACCAGTACTCAACGACGATGTCTTGCTTTTAGAATTCTGTACCGGGAACTGAGCCCAACTTGTCAAATCCGGAAATTGTAATTGGTTGCTGTTGTCTACTGGCTAGTATAGTTTTTCTTGCTGGGACCTTTTGGTGCCTGGTCGGTGCTTCAGTGTTGCACTTCTCTGCCTATTGGCTAGAGCTAGCTTAGTCGCAGTCGGCTATTTGTTCAGCAGCCAACAGAAGGGAGACTATAAGGCGATTGCATACTCTATAGCGAAAATAAGAACTCAAGGATTCGGATACCGTTGCCAACGATAAGGGCGCTGACGAACCAGAGCTATACAATTGACTATGGAGGAGCATCCGAATCACGTATTCGACAACGATACACTCGTAGGAAGACATTATTCGTTTTTTGTTTCCCAGCCACACGGAAAGGGGAAAATGGAACATCTAATCTACGGGGATTAGAACAGGACCATCGTGATTGCGTCGCCCGACCCGGAGGAGTGCCGCAATTAATCAACCAACGACTACAACCGCTTATGAAACCTTTTTTAGTACCATGGTACTACACTACTCGAGTACTCCCGAATGTTTAGCGATAGGTATCACCAACGAGACTCACTTTGAAATTGATCAGTCTACTCGTCGGCTCTAAAAGCGACAGAATCTCACCTGTGGGGCAGCTTCGATGATTTATTCGATATGACGTGGGTGAGCTAAAAGAGCTTTTAGCTGAACAAATACGCGGTGCGCCTCGAAATGGACTGTAGAGGACTAGCTACTCACTTGCTAGAGGGAAGACAGCAGCACAATCAGCACAAGCTAGGCAGACAATGGACTGAGCCAGACATGGAGGGAGTGACGCAACAGGTCGCCTTCCACGGTGATCAAACAGGACGCCCTTTCAATAGTAGCAAGCTAGCTGGAAATGTAAGAGACGTCAAATCAATTACCACTATTAATCCATATCCAGTGCAGCCAATCCAATTATAAACGAATTTTTGTACTGCCTTTCACTATCTAGTATGTTCAATACTGGTTTATTGAAGGTGGCACTGCAGAGCCAGGCTACGCTGGGCGTTGTATATTCCTGTACTTCCTTTCTAGCTAAGGGAGCCTCTGAAATCATGGCTACCACTTCGTTATTGTAATAGTAGCATTAGACTACTAGTACACTACACTACGTACTAGTAGTCTACTACTAGTACTGTTCTAGTTAGTGCTACGCTACTCGTAAAAAAACTAAAACTAGAACGTTTAATTTACGGGGATCTGTTACCACCAATTTCGAGATTTTCCCTGACTCGAGTTTGCTACCCTTTTTTTCGAGATTTTTGGAACTCGAGATTATTTGACGATTTAGTGTATCACCAATTTCGA
>Ga0100378_1005939_pt1 | contig 11113 bp, 9 predicted proteins | sample CryGeymeta201502_FD_81535 | JGI IMG/M metagenome (GOLD analysis project Ga0100378, IMG submission 81535) | Groundwater microbial communities from Crystal Geyser aquifers in Utah, USA - Crystal Geyser metaG 2015-02 | ecosystem: Environmental > Aquatic > Deep subsurface > Groundwater | place: USA...
AAAGAAAAAACTAAAGAAAAATTAAACAAAGATCAACAATATAGATTAGAAATTATTGGCAATAACAACGATATAAGTATTGTTAAGTTACTTAATTTAAATGGAAATAATGGGCATAAAGGAAAAGTTAAATCTGCAAGTTTTTCTTTTGATGGTGATTACTTAGCAACTGGTAGTGATACAGATAGCTCAGTATTAATATATGGAGTTAACGAATTATATCAAGACAAATTTGGGAAAGTTATTATGAAATTGATTAATAATTCGAAAAGTCCTGTTATGTTCATAAATTATGAGAATAGTTTAATATGTTGCAACTGGAATAATAATATATCTATTTATAATTTTGATAAATTAGATGGTGGATATAACAATTTTAATAAGAAAGACAGTAAAGACAACAAAAATTTGGATAATAAACAACATTGTGTAAGAATATTTGCACAGCATAAAGATATTAATGTAATATGTGTAACTTTTAGAGAAAATTTAATGGTATTAGGAAATTCGAATGGAGATATTATATTATATTATTGAATTTACTTATTAAGTAATACTAAGTGTTTTCTTAAGTTATTATTATAATATCATAATAATTATGTTTATTCAAATTATGATTATTTAATTACAACATAAAAATCCTATTCCATTTTCATTAGTCCATACATTTTGTGCTTCAATTCCTGCTGTTTGTTTCGATTCTAAATTCCAGCCTCCGAGATATGAACCACCATATGGGCATTGTCCCCATTTACTACTTCCCGTGGCAACATAACAACGTTTATTTCTAACTGTAGAGTCTGTGTTTGTTAATCTATTTTGCAAATCAACTATTTTGGTATTTAATCCTTGGATTTCAATTTTTAATTGATTGATTAATTCCTGATTGTGAGAATTCATTATTCTCATTTCTGCTCTGTCACTATTTAAAATATTTATTGCTTTTACATAACATTCTACTGGAGTTCCACAGTCGTCACAATTGATATATAAGATTGATAGTAATAATATTAACAATACTAAAGATTTCATTTCTTTTTATAAAATAACTATAAAATTATTATTTGGAGAAAAAATAAATTTAGTAGTTAAAGAAACAAATTTAATACAAATAAACTATAAACTAATTCATAATTCCTATTAAATCATATTTAATATATTAAATTAAATACCAAAGCAATAAAGCAATAATAAATTAGTTTTAATATATAGATATTAATATTTTACTTATTTCATTAAATATACAAATTTATACGTTATAGTTTGTTAGATGTACTTTATTTAAGATTTTCTCCAGTAATTAGGATACTAAAGAAGACCGTCATAAAGATATTATATAGGTAAACTTAAAAGAAAGTTGGACATAAATGAACACATTTCTGATCCGCCACCAGAATAATTGATATAATTCATACTTGTTTTAACTTTAATCATTTATATTTTTATGGTAGTTCATTATAATGTTTTATTATGTTTTTAATACATAATTTTATAATACATATTATTATAATACAAATTATTATATAATATGTATAAAGACTTAAATAATGCTATATTAAAATAGAAATATAGTAATATAACAGTTTTATACCAAGTGTGACTACTTCAATGATAGTCTTAATAAATAAAAATATGACTAATGAAAATCAATTTAACTAAAGCTATTATATGTTTTATTATATTATTGTTAATTATTTAATATTCTTTATGTTCTTTAATTTCTTTAATTTCTTAATGCTGAATGAATATTCTTGATCTTAATAATATATTTTCTGTGCCTCAGTTACCTGATTAATAATTTCAGTATATTGTTCTAAATCTTTTAAAAAGACTTTAATTTCTTCTTTATCAACTTTTTTAAAGAATTTTTTAACTAAAGCAAAATTTTTGGTTTTTGATATACTTATTAAGTATTTCACAGATAAACTTGCAGAAACTAAATCATTACAATTTGCCTTGAGGCATTTTATTATTCCAATCATTAATTCGTTATTAATTTCTACTTTTTCGTATATGCTTAAGAGATTTTCAGGAGCTAAATACTAAATAAAATTAGTAAATATTATATTATACAACTAAGAATTTGTATAGTAATGTTGCTGATTTCTTTAAACTTGAATACGCCTTTTCAAAGCCATATGAAGTTCTTCCAAAATCATCAAAGTTTAAGTCTTCTTCTGCTATTTTTGAAGCCTGGTTTATTTTTTCTTCTGCTAAGATTTTTGTTTTATAATATTTTTTCATTTTATCATCAACCTAATTTATATTAAAATAATTAAACACAAATATTTCTTACTAAAACATCTTTTTTACTAAAGTCATTTATTTCAGAATTTATCTCATTAATTATGTTTTCGAGCTTAGAAAAGTGATGAGAGTCTTTGCCAACTTCAGGTAAAAAGTTTGTACATTCTGCTAATAATTTTCTGTTTACATCACATGCTTCTTTTAACTTTTCTTCCTTTATAAGCTCTTTACTTTCTTTCCTTGCCTCTCCAATTCTTTCAAAGAAATCATTGACTTTCTTGTCTTCAAGTTTAATCTTCTCCTCGTCAATTTCTTCTTCAACAATTTTTATTTTTTTAAATCCACTTTTGTTAGCTGTAGTTGTAGTAGAGGGAGTATTTAAGGTATTATTGGTTTTATTGTCTGAAGTGTTTGTATTAACGTTCGGTGATATAATTGAATTACTTTGAATTATTTGACCAGAATTTAGTAAACTTGGTTTTGTTTCATCTCCTTCATATAGATCAGGGTTTGTAATTCTACCAATATCACTTTCAATTTCTTCTTCTAACTTTTCGTAAGCATCCTTTCCAACAAAAGATTTCCATTTTAATTTCATATTTCTAAGCTCATCAAGGATTTCTTTTAATTAAATTATTTTGTTAATTGGTTATAATAATCTTAAAAAATACCTCCATTTTTTGGATTTTCTTTAAGTAAATAAATTAAATCAACAAAAGCCTGCTCGTATTTATTCATTCCCATACTACAAAGAGATCGTCTATAATATGCTTTCGAGTAATCTAGTTTGAGATCGATTGCTTTATTACAATCTTGATATCCTTTTTCAAATTGTTTATTTTTAATAAAAGCAAGAGCTCGATTACAATAAGTTGTTGATTCTATTGGGTTTAAGTTTATGCTTTTATTATAATGATTTATTGCAGTATCAAATTCTTTTGTTTTCATATAGTCATTTCCTTTTATTTTTTCTTGTTCAGCCTCTTTTTTATTTTCAAGTGACACTACACTGTGATTTATTTTATTATCATCAAATATAGAATTCTTTAATTTACGTTATAAAGTTATATATTTTATAATACCTCGTTTTTGTTTTTTAAGGTTTTATCTGCTCTGTTAATATCTTCATTCCAATCATTTATATCTCCGACATATTTTTTTATCTCTTCTGGTGTTATATTTATATTCGCGTTGTTCGCAAATGCACTAATATAATTATTATTTATATTATATACGCATATTTCTTATCAATTTTAATAAGCTTTTCATGAATATATTTTTCTAATTCTGGGAAGTGTCCTCCGTCTTCTTTCAAAAGAGCTAATCCTCTTTTTAACATTTTAGAATTTGAACACTCATCTACCCATCTGTAATCTAAGTTATTTAGAGTCAAGTTATCAACATTATCTTTGTCGAAAAGAGTGTCTGTCATTATAAATATTAATATAAATTATTTTTTAATTTAAATTAAAAATATGAAACATATGAAATTATAAATTATATTATAAATACTATTATATTATATTTAATTTATATTAATTGTATTTAAAAAATAATATTATCTTATAAAATAGTAATTTCTATTTCTTAAGTCCTTTTCAACTTCTATTTCCAGTCTATTTATTCTTTTTACAACTTCTTTGGTGAACTATTAGTCTATCAGGTAAAAAAGTACGTTTGCATACATCACATTTTGCTAAACCATCTTTTCCTAATCCTTTATTTTTGTTATTTTCTTCTTTTAATTTAGTCAAAGTTGATACTTTTTTATTTATGTCTTTATTCTTATTTGGAGATACATTTGTTGTCTTAGAGTAAAGATTTGTATCATCTACTTTAACTGAACTTTCTTTACTTTCTTCCTTGGCTTTGTTACCTCCTTTATATAAGAGTGTTTTCTTTTTTTCTACTGATTCTGGTTTAATATCTTTAGTATCTTTTGTTGTTTTAATGTCTTTACATGTTTTTTGATGATCTTTTAACAATATTCCAGGTAATAGAATGGTATTACATTTTTCACATTTTATACCTCCGATAGAGTTTTTCTTCATTGTAAGTCCCTTTTTAATAGCTGTATTATTTGTAATATTTGGGATTTTACATGAGTTTTGATGTAAGTCAATTCTATCAGGCATAAATTTTCTCCCACATATTTTACATTCTTTAAAAATATATTCTCTAAGCAACTTCGAAGCAACTTCATTATAATTTGTAATAGCTTCTATATCAATCTTTACTCCCGATTCAATTTTCATTATAATTTCTTGAAATTCAGAGGGAATACTAGATATACACTTCGAACTTAAATCTATAATCTTATCTATATTATCTATTTCATTTACTCCATCAACTCCATCAATATTTTCCTTTTTTTCATCTGCCTTTAATTCATTTAGCTTAATTTGTTCATTATATTTTTCAAAACAAGATAGGACATGAGATTTAAAAACGTCTTGCATAAATTCATTATTACAAATAAAGCAAATAAAAAGTATTTCTTTTGGTTCAGATATCGGTAGATTTGTTTTATTAGTAGTATTACTTGTTGTTATATTAGTATTAGTTGTATTAGCGGTATTAGTAGTATTTGTTGAATTATTTGGCTTAAACTTTGAATCGTTAAATTTTATATTTGTATTTCCAACACTAGGTCTTCCTTTATTACCCGTAGATGCTGTAGTACTTGTAATACCTGTTTTAGTAACATTACTTACATTTTCAATTGTTGTTTTCTTATTAAAGCCTGGCATAGTTGAATTAAAATTTACTTTATTTTTCGACGTTTCTTTATTATTAATTACAGAGGTTATTTGTTTGTCTAACTTCTTATCCGATCCTCTTGTATTAATTTTCTTAGTATTTGTAATAGTATTACTTGTTGTGCCTGGCTTTAATCCATTACTAATAGGATTATCAATTTTATGTGAGTTATACAATAAATTTTTCTTCTTCAATACTAACGGACTTTTAGAATTATATTCTTCCTTAACTTCTTTTATATCTTTTGTTACTTTTGAATCTCTAGCATCTTTATTTGCGCTTTCTATATAAGTTGACTTCTTACTAATATTACTCCTTATTATTTTACTGTCGTCCTCTTTTTTCTTACATACTCTCATGTGGACTTCTAGTCTTTCTCTAAGTAATTTTCTTCCGCATATTTTACAAGCTTCAAAAAATAGATCTTTATGATTATTAGCATCAGCTACTTTATTATACTCTTTGATTTTTATTTCAATATTCTTATCATCTGGGCTCATTTTCAATACTTCATTTAGAATATCTGGTTTAAGAGGTAAATGTCTACGATCTTCGACATTGGTTGTCTGCTGAATATTTGCAAAATTTACCTCACATGCCTCGATATGGCTGGCTAACTCCAATAGGTTATGCTCGACCCCACATATATAACATATTAAGTTTGCAGTAATTGTTTGTTTCTCTAACTGTTTTAAAAAGATTAATTTAGAATCAGCACCTTGTTTAAAATTAAATGATTTTGCTAAATTATTTGTAAGTGGTATATTGTCTTTAGAGCTTCCGACCTTTCTCGGTGATACTCCAGTGTCATGTTTAGCTAAGCATAATTTATAATGTATTTCTATTCTACTTTCAACAAAGTGTCTATTGCATAAGGGACACGAAACTAAATTGAAATTTTGTGACAGCTGACCTGCTTGTGTATTAAACTGCTTGTAATTTATTTTATTATTATGTTTTATATTACTAAAAAGTTCTTCATATATGGCAGGTAAGCTTAAGTTGTCATTTTCAGTGTTGATACCGTCGTGTTTGGTCATACATTGTGTTACATGTAATTCGATTTCGGTTTTATCAAAGTCAGCCCCACATAAATAGCATAGAAGAGTGCCGTCACCGTTATTATTATGAACTTTTATTGCTTCTTCTTTTATAATTTTGGTTTTTACTTCTTTTTCTGGACTACCATCAGTTATTTTATTAGGACTTAAACTTTTGTTATCCTTTTTAGGAGAGTTTACTAATGAAATTATACTTATTTCATTAACTATCTTGGAATGATTTTCTTGAAAGGGATTATTAAAGTTGTTTTCCTGTTGATTTTCTACTAATATAGCATCATTGTTTTCTTTATTTTCTGTTACTGGTTGTTGTGTAGATAATTGAACATTAACAATAGTGTTATCCTTAATTTCTTTAGAATTATTTTCTGACTCATTTAATTCATTTTTATTATTGTTTATTTCTTTTGAATTTTCTTCTTTAGTTATTTCCTCATTATTAATATTGTCTTTATTAGATTCAGGAGACACATCGTTCTCAATATTCTTATTATCAATTGCATTATCTTCTTTATCTATTTCATTTCCCTTATCATTTTCTTCAGCTTCACTCATTTTTTAAATTATTTTATTAAATTTATTATAATTTTATAGTTATAGTTTATAAGTTTTATGTTCTTATATGTTATTTTATAACCTTAATAAAAACTACATAACTATAAACTATTATTAATTAAAATTAAATAATATTAACTTATTCGCATTATGATGTTAAATAACAAAAATAATGTTATTAATACTATTATTTTTATTAAATAAACCTATTTAGATAAGCAATTTAAGTCATAGAACTTAATTATTGTTTTGAAATTATTTAAACTTTTTAACGTCTATATCTAGTAAGTTAGTCGTCTAATTTTAACTCTTGGGTCTTTTTTCTTATTTCTTCATTTTCTTCATATAACACTTTGAAGTCACCTGCTTTCCTTAATCTTATTATAAATTTAGTTCTTCTTTTGTTAGTTTTAGGAATTATACAGGTATCTGTTAAAATAGCATCGTAAGTTACATATCCTAATCTAACTAAAGACTCGGCAGCTCTAGTAGAGACTGGTGCTCCTTGTGTTCCAGAAACTAGATCTATAAAATCATTATCTTTAAGTAATAATTCTTTTGCTAAGAACATAACTCTTTTACTATTTTCAGATGAGTTTACGATTAATTGATTGGTATGTTCAGCTTGGATTGTATTAACTGTACCTGTGTTTTGTGATTTATTATCTGGAAGTTGTTCAGTGGTACTCATTTTATAAATAAAATAAATTATTTTTCAATTAATAATATTCAATAATATTCAATAATAATATTCGTTATGTTTTAATAATGATTTTATTATTATATACTAATTTATAATAATTAACAATACTAATAATTTATTTACATTACAAGATTATTAACATCATACAATTCATATTACAAATTAATAAATATTATATTAAACATAGAATTTATACAACTTTAATATAATCCCTACAACTATTTTATAGTATCTTTCCTTATTATATGAAATGTAATCAATTGATAATTAAAATGTCTTCTTATTGTTTATTTCCTTTTCCATTCCTTTATCTAATTCGTTATCTAATTCTTTATCCGCCGCCAAATTTAATTCCATATCTAATAATTGGATTGTTTCCTTCTCTAATTCTTTCTTTGTTTTAAAAAAAGCAGGTTCTGCTATATCTCTTTCGACAGGTTCATAATTAAGTAAATTGTTTACAAAGCTAAACTCATTTTTAATCTTTTGCAGTGAGTTGTATAAGTCTTCTTCTACGTAGTAGCATTCTGCATTAACTGTACTTAAAGTTGCATTTATTTGTTTGTTGGATTTCTTAGTTGTTACTATAAAAGTTAAAAAAAATTAAAGAAAAATATATTAAAAATATATTATTAATCTATTATTAATAACTTACATAATCCTCCATAACTAAATTTTGATCCAGTAGTCATTAAACTTTGTGATTTTTTAATTGAAATTTTTTGAGTATTTGACTTAAGTATTTTCTTCTTGTTTATATCTTCTTTAGGTTCAATTTTTTCAGCCTTTTTACTTTCTTTATTATCTATATTTATCATTTTTTTAATGAAATTCAGTTTAGAATCTTTAAGTGCATCAATCTCTTTGAACTTCTTCATTTCTTCAAATTCTTCTATCTCTACATATAGCGGATCTAAAAAGAGAGTAACTAATTTAGTCCAAACTTTTGTATTAGAATAAAACGATCGTCTTAACTGATTTCTTTTTGCTTTCGACTTTAGTAATTTTTCAAATCCATTATTTAGTAGTGAATAATTAAGTACATTCTTTGCAACTTCATTTATTTCAAGCTTTTTTAATTCATTTTCTTCGTCACTGTTAAATCCTGTTTTTTTACGTTTTTTCTTTAAAGCTGCACACATTTCATTGATGTTTCCCATTATTAATGTTCTTAGCTCTCTCTGTTGTATAAATTTCTTCTTTAATTGCTTTGCTTTTTTAGTCTGTTCATCATCTTCTTCATTCTCCTCATTGTCATCTTCCTCTTCTAATTTTTTTTCGTCTTCCTTCTTGAATCGTTTTATTGATCCGAATTTAGTATCTCCGCTTACAGTTACCCTTTTTTCAGCTGCTTTATCAAGATGATCGAGCATTTGGAAAAAACTACTTTTTTTAGTGTTACCAGTATGAAGTCTTATTATTCTTTCGATAGACTGAGCGTTGAGGTATTTAGAGTAATAGTTAACCTCTTCAATTTCAAAAAACTTCCCTTCAATGATTGATTCTAGGTTCTCTTCTAGTATTAGGCTATCAATTTTTTCAGCACAATAAATTAAGTGTTTAGTATCCTTAGTGAATTCATGTAGTTCTACTATTACTTTTCTCCTTGTTTCTATTTTATACATGATTTTAAGGTCTTCTTCAAGGACTTTGAGCATTTGCTCATTGAATTTTTCTTTACAGTTTAGAAAATTAATCTTGTTAAGGATTAAAAGTTCGACTGCATCAAGTTTGCAAGTAACCTCGTAAGGGCATCTTAAATTCATGTAGAATAAGACATCGCCAAAGTTCATATTTTTTTGTATGCGAAATATCTCAATATTATCAAATTTACTACCTAGAGTTACAGATAGAACTCCTTTTGTAACGATAAACATTTCTTCTAGAATTTCCTCGATTGAGCATAATATATTATCCTTTTTAAATTTCGCTGGCTGCAACAACGGTAACAAAAATAATATAAAATCCCTCGGCTTTTTCTGAAATATTGAAAGACACGCTATATTTGTTGAGTGCATTGTCAACAAAAGTTGTGTTCTTACTGAAAATGGCAAACTATCAAGCATATCATTAAACCCAGCAATATTCTTTTTAAGTGACAAATAAACAACTTCCCTAATATGCTCATAATACTCATAAGAAAAGTTATACTCTCTATAAAAATCATCTAATGAGTCTTGAAAGTTCTGAATCTTCCTCATTTTAAGGTCCATCTTTCCAAACAAGTTAGACAATGATGAAATAAGGAAAGAATAGTTTGCAATACCAATACTCATTAAACATAAGGCAAAGAATCTTTCTATAAACTTTTTAGGAACAACGTCTCCATATCCAATAGTTAAAGTGGTTGTTACAGTGTAGTATAAAGAAATTAAATAAATAGTAGAAGTATCATCATCTTCCTTTGTATAATAATACATCCAGCCAAGTCTATCAGTACTTATATATCCAATTGCAATCCAAATGCAAGAACTTACATGAAGGAAGAAAATAAAGAATATACAATAAATAAATATTCTTATTGCTTCTATATCACTTACGAACTTTTGGAAAAACTTTTCGAAATAGTTTTTTCTTTGAGAAGTATCGAATATTTTTACTATTCTTAGTATAGAAATCCATTTAGAGGCATAGTAAAATCTATCATGTTCTGTATTTATTGCAAAGTAAATAGTATCCAGAGGTAAGGAGATAATTGTATCGAATAGAAACCAACCTGTGAGATAGTTAAAAATAGTATATTTGTAGTTTGTTACTTTTATTTTTTTATTCGTATTCTCAAACGGATCTCCAAAGTTTAAAAATATATCTATTTGAAGTACTAACTCAATAACTATAAACAACCCAACTATATTATCTTTAGTTAGTAAATCATTATTTGAAACTTCATAGGCTAAATAAAAAGGCTGTATAAATATTGATACTAAAATAATGATAAAAACAAGAAAGTTCCAATGTGTTTTAAAATTCTTAAAGAAATCTAATATGAATTGTGTCGATTCTCCTTCATCATCATATTTATATTTTTCATCCTCCATACTATCAAATATCATAGGAAACGTTTGAAGTTCGACATACTCTCTTGTATATTCATTTCCTACTGTTTGAGTTTTTGAAAATTCATGTGAGACTTTTTTTTCTGGTATAATACTTTGAAAGTTTTTATGATTATTATTGATTGTTTTATTATCATTTGGTTTATCAAAAGCTGTCAACAAAAAGTCAGAAAGTTTTTTATTTTTCTTTAATTCTATTTTTAATTCAGGCAAACTCTGTGTAGATATTTTATTTAAGTCATCTTTAGTTAATCCAACTTTTGACTTGGCAATTTGGAAGTTCCTTAATAGCGTATTTTTATCTAATGATGTTTTTGTTTTATTTTGTCTTCTCGAATCAAATTCTACATTGTCTTCTTTTTTATTTTTTAAAATATTTTCAGAAATAGACATTTTTATACTTCTCTTTATTGCATTGTTTGAATTAAGCTTGTTAGAACTATTGCTAGGACTATTAGTTTTATTTGGGCTAGAAGGTTTGATAGGACTAATAGGTTTATTAGGGCTAATAGGTTTGTTGAAGCTACTAGGCTTATTGAAGAAATCTATGTTATTAGTAGGTTGATTGTCGTTGTTGTTATTATTATTTATAGGAAATTTATATTCTATATTTTGAGTAGGTGAGAAAGTATTTATTTTGTCTTCACCGAATGATAAAAAAGAAGGAACGCTTGTTGGGTTCTTTGGATCTAAAGTTTTAAAAAGTGTTTTTTACCTTTTATTTTTATATT
>Ga0100378_1005941_pt1 | contig 11112 bp, 8 predicted proteins | sample CryGeymeta201502_FD_81535 | JGI IMG/M metagenome (GOLD analysis project Ga0100378, IMG submission 81535) | Groundwater microbial communities from Crystal Geyser aquifers in Utah, USA - Crystal Geyser metaG 2015-02 | ecosystem: Environmental > Aquatic > Deep subsurface > Groundwater | place: USA...
CGGGGTGGAAGCCGCCGGCCGGGTAGCCCGCCAACAGGCCGCCGGTGAGGACGTACCCGATGAACGGCGCCCCGGGGTGGTCGGAGGGCACGTCTCTGGGCAGCACCTTGGTTCCCCCTTCGGGGTGGGCCACGCGTTCCTTGATCCGCCGGAACAGCTCGTCGAACCGGGTCAGCCGTAGCTCCGCTCCCACCTCGCCGGCGGCGGCGCGGGCGATGAGGTCGGCCGTCTCCTCGTGGAGTTGCCGCGCCAAGGCCGCGATGAACCAGCGCGGCACCCCGTCGCCCTCGGTCCACGCTTGGATGGGCTTGGCCTGCCGAAGCGCGTACAGGTTGCCATCGAACGACGCCACCAGCACCGTGTCACCCACGACTACTGGCGAGGCGTGCACATGGCTCCGCGTCTTGAACGACCACAGCGGCTGCGTCTGCTGGGCTTGCCGGTCGAAGGCGTACAGGTAGTGGTCCCGGCAGCCGACCAGAACCACGTCCCCCCACCCCGTCGGCGAGGAGTACACGGCGTCCGCCAACTCGAAGCTGGCTTTGCGCTCGCCCGTCTTCAGGTCGACCCAGTTGAACGTGGGCTTCTCGTCGCGGTGGCTGTTGACCGTGCCGACGCAGACCAACCGCTCAACCACGGCGGGCGAGGAGTGCACCCAGCCTCCCAGCCGGCAGCGCCAGTTCAGCTTACCGTCGGCCAACTGCGCCGAGTAGAGACAGCCATCAAACGAGCCGACCAGCACGTCCTCGCCGGCAACGGTCGGCGACGAGTCCACTGCACCGCCCGTCGACAGCGACCAGCGCTCTTTCCCCGTGCGGGCGTCGAGGGCATACAGGTTCCGGTCGCCCGAGCCGAGGACGACCATGCCGCGGACGACAGCCGGCGAGGAGCTGACTTCGCCGCCGGTCTGAAACCGCCACAGCACGTCGCCGCTGTCCGCGTCGAGCTTGTACACGACTCCGTCGCGCGCCCCCACGTACAGCGCGCCCTCGCTGACGACCGGCGACGACGTGACCAGACAGCCGAGGGGGGTCTGCCACTTTGCCCGGAGCGTCGCGCGGTCCAGCGCGAAGACAGTGCCGTCGGCGGTGACGCGGTACACGCAGCTCCCGGCGAGGACGGGCGAAGTCCACCAAGCGTCGCCAGCGTCGAAGCTCTGGAGCAGTTGCCCCGTCTCCAGGTTGAGCGTGCGGAGGCCGTTGGCGTCCGTCGAGACGTAGACCGTGCCGTCCGCCACCGCGGGTGAGGCGAAGGTGCGACCGATCTGCGTTTGCCAGGCGAGGTAGGTGTAGGGCAGCGTGTTGGGGGCCTGCGGGGCCTCGGCCTGATGCTGAGCGGTGCGCCGAAATGCCGGCCAAGTGGCCGCATCGGCCGGGGGCAACGACAGGTCGGTGCCGGGTCGCTTGGCAACAGGCGTGACAGCCTCGGGCAGGTTCGCTTGGAGCCAGTCCTAGAGCTGCCCGCCCTCGTTCGGCCCGCGGGTTGCCAGGATCTCTCGGTCGGGGCCGAGCAGGTAGGTGCACGGCGTCACCAGCGGCTGGTCGCCCGTGGCCGCCGCCCCGGGCCGGAACGTGCGGTACAGCCCGGGTCGGGGGAAGGTGGGCTCGTAGTAGAGGTGCACGCCGCCCCACGGCTTCTCTCCCGTTGCCCGCACCAGGGTGTCCGCGTCCTGCCGCCCCTTCTCGCCGAACGGCACGACCACCACAGGTCGGCACGGGTAGGTAGTTCCCTGCACTGCCTTCTGCACGGCGGACAGCTCTTCGACGAACGTCGTCTTGAATGCTCCCCCTTTGGGCGGACGCGGCGTGGTGAAGTGGAGAATCACAATGCCGTCGTCCAACAGCAAGTCTTCCAGCGAGACCACGTCGTGCGCCTGCGGCCGGTACGGCTGCGTGGTCTGAGCCAGCGGGATCTTGCTGCAGTCCGGCAGTTTGTCGCCGGGCTTGAGGTCTTGCGCCTGACTGCGACCGGGCAGCAGGAGCAGCAGCAGGGCCAAGACGGGGAGCCGTGGCTTGCTGGACATGAAAACTCTCCTTCGAGAATGCGCCGTCAATCCGAGCCGCGACGGTGACGGAGCGTGTGCCACGCTGGCTGCCCCGGCGACGCCGACGGGTCACGCGCTCCGTCACCGTCGCGGCTCGGAGGGGCTTGCCGTTCCGCCTGCCGGGGTGTTTTCAAGCGAAGCGCGAACATGAGTGATTCCTACGAAAACGCGCTGTCACCTTCGCGGCTCGGATTGACAGACCCCTCGTCAACAACAACGGGCCAGCCGGGCCCTTGTCACGCACGGCCCGCGCCAGACCGATCAGCCTGCGAACACCGAGGTCCACGTCACCCGCGCTGACCAACGGGAGGCGTCTGGTCGGCCGGCGACCGTTAGTCGGAACCGATCGCCACGATTGACCTGGAGCTCTCGCGACAGGGAGAGGGGCTCGCCGTTGGGCTCAAGGGTTCCCTGCCACACGGGCTGTTCCGCGCCCCCCTTCGTCAGCCGCACGCTTAGCGGCGTGATTCCCGATTCCGGCGCCACGCGAATCGCCAGGGCGACGCGCCCGCTCACTGGGCTTGTCCACACTTGCGACGCTGCCGAGTTGGCTTCCCCGAAGTAGCTCAGACTGCCGGCGTCGGGCTTGCCGATGCCGAAGCTCCAGGAGTCGCCGCGCTCCAGCCAGGCTGGGAGCTGCTGCACCAACAGACCGGCAGCGGCGAAGCGGCCCGGGCGCTCGTCCCTCGACAAGAACTGGAACTCCCACACCTTCGCGCCCAGCGAGTCCAGAATGGGGTAGGTCTCGTCCTTGGGGCGGAAGTCGGTGGCGGCGTCCCAGCGATAGCCCGACGGGTAGACGGCCGGCGGGTTGCGCGGGTCGGTTCCGTCGGCGTACTCCTGCCGGTTCGCGCTCCCGTCACCATCGGGATCGGCGTTGGGATCGGTGCCTGTCCACTGGGCGAAGTAGTAGTGCTCGAACCAGTTGGGCAGCCCGTTCCCGTCGTCGTCGCCGTACTCGCTAATCCACCCGGGCGCCCCGCCGAACCACTTCGCCCAGTGCGCCGGCTCTTCGCTGCTGAAGCCACGGAGGGCGAAGTCCTCTCGCCACGGGCGGTCGGTGATCCACTCCGGCGCGTGGAAGGCCAGCACCTCTTTGCCTTTTTCAGCAACGACACCTTCACCGGTCCCGGTCGGCTGGGGAACTCCACCGACGACATGCCGGCCGGCACGTCCTCCTTGCCCATGCCGGCGACGACCACTGTGCCCGGCGCGGTGAGAAAGGAGCGCACTTCTACCGAGTCCTGGGAGTCCGAGCCGTGAACGTGCGGACCGGCAACCAGTGGCGAGTGCGCGTCGGTACGGTAGGGTCGATAGAAGACATACACTTGGTCGCGCGTCGGCTTGGGCTCGACGCCAGGCCGGTACCAGGGGCCGTAGTAGTGCTCGAGCAGATCGGCAAACGTGAAGTGCCGGCGCAGCCCGGGCATGATCGTGGTGTCTTCGGTGATATCGTTCCACGTGACCAGTTGCACGTAGTCGGCGCGGGTGTCGCGCGCCACCTTCCACATGCGGTCCCACAGCCGGGAGTTGTCGGCGCCGAGGTTCTCCAGGTTGGCCGTGCGGCCCGGCGTGTAGTAGTTGCCCCACAAGCTCATCGCCCAGTCCTTGCCCGATTCGTGACAGACCTTCGCCATCGCCGAGAACGCCTGGGCGTTGCGCTCGAACCTTTGCCGGCTGAAGAAGCACGTGATCCCGTCGGCATACGGCGCGTACGACCGCACCTTCGGCTCCCACTCCTCCGGCTTCAGGTTGGGAAACTCCGTCATATCGACACAGACGTAGATTGGCTGCCCCGCCGCGTCGCGGAGAGCGCCGATGCGGTCGCGCACTTCGTCGGCCTTCGTCAGGATCGCGTAGCCGGAGCCGTAGGTGATGAACGCGGGTAGTCCCTTCAGGCGAAGCTGCGCCGGGCTGCCGGCGTGTCGCTCCATCCACTCCTTTACGCAGGCGACCTTCATGTCGGTCCCGCCGTAGCCATAGTCGAGACACAGCCCCACCTTGAACGCGCCGCCCAACTCCTCCGCCGCTTTGAGCATGTTGTCTGGAATGCCGAACTCATGCGTGCCGCCGCAGATGTCCAGGACGAAGCCGTCCACCCCAGCTTCCATTGCCTGCCCGATCTCCCACTTCAGTTCCTCGACCTGATCGACGAACGACGGATGCAGGGCGCCAATGTGCCCCTCTCGACACCAGCCCGCTACGTCCGGCCCGTGGGCCTCCTTGACCGGGAAGAGGAACCCATACGGCGTCTTCGCCTCCCCACGGAAGTGCGGCCCGAAGCCGATCATGCGATGGGCAAGGATCAGGCGTTGGGGCGGAGACGGTTCAGCCGTGGAGCCGAGGCTCTGCAGGCAAAGCAACAGGGCGAGTGAGAACAGCGTGCGTTCTGCCATTGAACACCTCTGAGCTGCCACCCCGGAGTGGAACTGGTCTGCCGGGCCGGCCGGAGCGGGCGCGGCCGTGCCCTACGCGAACCGGTGCCGGATGATGGCACCTTTGTCGGCCGACTCGGCCAGGCGAGCGTATAGCGCCAGGTAGCCGCTGGTGAACTTCGGCGCCGGCCGTTGCCACTGCGAGAGGCGCGCTCGAATCTCTTCGTCCGACACCCCGAGATGCAGGCCTCGGTTGGGGATGTCCACCGTGACGGTGTCGCCGTCCTGGACGATGGCAAGCGGGCCGCCCTCGGCGGCCTCCGGGGACACGTGCCCGACGAAGCAGCCGTTGTTGGTGCCAGAGAAGCGGCCGTCGGTCACGACGGCTGTCTTCAGCGCCAGCCCTCTGCCATAGAGCAGCTTCATGGCCATGTACATTTCCCGCATGCCGGGGCCGCCCTTGGGGCCTTCGTAGCGGATGACCACGACCTCGCCTTCCTGGACGACGCCAGCGAGGAGCGCTTGGTTGGCCGCCTCTTCGGAGTCGAAGCAGCGGGCCTTGCCGGTGAATATGTGCATCTCCGGCTTGATGGCCGCCGGTTTGGTGATCGCGCTATCGGGGGCCAAGTTGCCGCGGAGCACAGCCAACCCGCCCTCGGTCCCCCACGGGTCGGCTAGCGGCCGGATGATTCGTGGGTCCGGCGGCGGCGCGCCCGCGACGTTCTCGGCCATCGTCTTGCCCGTCACGGTCAGGGCGTCGCCGTGCAGCAACGGCAGCAGTTCCTTCATTACCGCCGGGACGCCGCCGGCAGCGTGGAAGTCGGGCACGTTGAGCGGTGCGGCCGGGTTCATCTTCGCCAGATGCGGCGTGCTGCGGCACAGCGACTCGAAGTCGTCCATGGTGAACTCACCGCAATCGGCTTCGTAGCTGATCGCCGGGAAGTGCAGCGCCATGTTGGTGGAGCCGCCGATGGCCGTGCCGAGGCGGACGGCGTTCTCAATGCCCTTGCGGTTGAGGATCTGCCGGGCGGTGATTCCGCGGTTGACAAGCTCCACGAGCTGCCTGCCCGACGCCTGCGCTGCGCGCATCCGGTCCGCATGCGTCGCCGGAATGGTGGCCGAGCCCGGCAGGCACATGCCCAACGCTTCGGCCACGCAGCACATGGTGTTGGCCGTGCCCAAAAACGAGCACGAGCCGCAGGTCGGCACGGCAGCCTCTTCCAGCTTGCGGAAAGTCTCCTCGTCGATCCGGCCGGACTTGAGCATCCCGAGCCCTTCGGTCAGCGAGGTGCCGTCGGCGGCGCGCCCGTCGAACTCGCACCCGCCCTCCATCGGCCCGCCCACCACCACGATGGCCGGAACGTCGAGCCGCGCTGCAGCCATGAGCATGCCGGGCACGCTCTTGTCGCACGCGCAGAGCAAAACGACGGCGTCGAGCTGGTGCGCTTGCACCATCAGCTCGATCTCATTCGCGATCAAGTCCCGCATCGGCAGGATGTAGTGCATGCCCACATGCCCCTGGGCAATGCCATCGCACGCAGCAATGACCCCGAACTCCACCGGCGTCCCGCCCGCCTGGGAGACGCCCTGCTTCACGTAGTCCGACACCAGGTTCAGGTTGTAGTGCCCGGGAACGACCCGGTTCCACGAGTTGGCGACGCCGAGGAGCGGTCGCGCCAAGTCGTAGTCGCTATAGCCCATGGCCTTGTACAAGCCGCGCTGCAGCGACCATTCGGGGCGGCGGAGGATGCGTTGGCTGCGGAGGTTGGGGTTTGGCTCATTCATGCGAATTCTACCTCCGTAGATTCCCTTGGCAGTTGGGCCGGCTGAAGTGCGCCCACAGACGCGCCGCAGATCGGCGAGCCGTGAAAGTCCGTGGTCGCACAACGATACCCCGCAACTCGACCACGGTCAACAGCAAAGTGGGGTGCCCCGGCACGGGTGCCGATTTCACTCAAGATGCCGAACCCGCCAGTCGCGCAACGGGAACCCCTCGCCCGGCACGAAGCGAACGAGATCGCGCACGCGACAGAGGGCCGCGGCGATCTCGACGTCGGTCGAGCCGGTGTTGTCGGCCCATCGCCTCGCCAGTTCGGGGGTCGTGATGACCGGCACACCCAACTCCCCCGCCAGCCGCCTCGCCTTGCGGTCGTCCGTCGCCAAGAGCCAGTGGCGGGTTGCTGCCAGCGCCAGCGCCAGCGCTTCCCCGTCGCCGAGGCTGCCGGCCAACTGGACGTATCTCGCGGTCTCCTCGCCGGGGTCGAGGGCGCACTCGACCAGCACGCCCTCCGCGAGGTCGGGCTGCAAGTCCACTTCCTGGTTCACCGGCTCGCCCTCGGCGCCATACGTCCGCAGGTACAGCGTCTCCCCCCTCACTGCCTCGGGCACGTGCCACTGCCAGCCGAGGCTTGGCAGCCAGTCAGCCACCCGGCCGACGGCGCACAGGTTCAGGAGACAGCAGGTGTCGAGGCTCCCTTCGGGCATGCGCACGCCGAGGCCACAGCCAGACCCGGCACCCCCTTTGGCGAGCGGCTCTCCGGCCGCAGCACGCGCGACAGCAGGGACCGCTCGAAGGGCAGCTCAATCGTTCGGCGCTCGCCCGTGGGGCTGACCTCCGTTCGGGTCACGCACGAGGCCACGATCTCCCGGGCGTTGACCCGGTTGGTGCGCAGGAACTGCGCCAACTGCCCTTCGCTGAGCTCCCCCTGGCGGAACGCTTGGACCGCCAAGTACTTGTATCGCTCGGGGACCAACTCCTGCGGCCCGTCAGGAAGTGACCGTACTCGTGCGCCAAGGTGAAGCGCTGCCGCTCGGCCGGTTGCTTCCTGTTGATCTGCACACAGTAGCCCAGGTCTGCCACGTAGGCGTACATGCCGGCCAGCCACGAGGGCAGCGACGACACGAAGACCCTCAGCCCGACGTCGTTCTCCAGAACCTGCCGCAGGTTGAGGAGCGGCTGGTCGCCAAGGTGCAGCCGCGAGCGCTCCCGTGCCGCGACATCCTCTGCGAACTCGACCACGTCGACACGGGGATGGACCTCAATTGCCGGGAGATAGGGCTCGGAACCCGTGACCCCAGCCAATCGCTCCAGCTCGCAGTAGTCCTCAGCGAGTCGCTGGAACTCGGCGATCGCAGCATCGAGCTCGCCGTCGTCTTCAGGTGACGCGTCAAGGGCCGCGCGCAGACGCGGTCTCAGCGCGACGGTGGGCGCACCCGGACGAACGACCTCGTGCACGCTGCGGCCATAGAGCGCTGCCAGCTTGACGATCTCCTCAGGCTTCGGGGCACGCGTTCCTTTCTCAACGGCAATGAGGGTCGGTCGGCTGCAGCCCAGGTGATTGGCCGCGTCCTGCTGCGTCACCCCGCGCCCCTTCCGGAACTCGGCGAGACGCTGCCCGACGGCGGCGGGGTCAGTGTGGTCAGTGGCTGGCATTGGGCGCGCTCTCTGGTTGGGCTAACTCAGACTTGGGACCAAGCTCGCCGAGGAGGCGCAGGAAGCGGGAGTGACTGCTTCGGGTCGATCTTTCGCCGGCCAACATCCCTGCCCTCGGTGGCAGGTTGAGGACGCCAACGCCGTTCTCATGGTCGTCGACGCGCGAGGCCCCCGGGGGAAGGCACGACCACATTCGGTCTTGCGCTTGGGCACCGCGCCGGTTCTCGGTCGATGGTACTGCACTGTGTTTACATGGTCAAATGATTCAATCTGTATTCCACGCCAAAGTCAATCAGGCTGACCCCGTCAACGCGCGCCACGCGGAGGAGGTGGGCGGGCCACAAGACGATAGAGAGTCAGCGCTGTGATGGAGACGTGGCGGCGGCGGCGCCAAGACGCCAAGGCCCACGTGTTCCGTCATTGCCCACCGGCGGCTTGTGGGCAAGAATGAGCTTGCCGTGGCTCGTCGCTCCGAGAACAGCAGCGGGACTTGAGACGCGGCTGCGCGTAGGTGGAGGCTGTTGATATGGCGCTGCTCATCTCCTGTCTCATTGCCGAGTGCACTCCCGAGGGCGGGGCCGCCGCGGAGCTTGCCTCCGACCGGATGACATATCCGGGGGCGTTGTGCGGCCGGGATGCACCGCGGCAGGACTTGCCTGAGTGGATGCGCGTGCCTCGGTGGTGCACGACCGAGGCGCCGCGGTGGGGGAAGGGCGAGACTGCGGCGCTCCTCGACGGATTCACTGATCGTCATGCCAGCGCGCTGCGGCTGGGGATGTTCTGGGGTGGGCTGAGTCACTACCCGAGCGCGTTCGCCCCCCATTCGCCGAACCTTCGGGAAGGCGTCGACCCGCTTGCCGAGGCGATGGCGACGGCGCGCAAGCGCGGGATGCACGTGCTGGCCTACCTGAACCCGAATGCCTACTACACGCAGAACCCGCTCTACGAGACCGGCTGTCTCGTGAACGAAGACGGCAAACCGTGGGACGTGAAGGCGTATGGGCGGGAGGGGACGCGGTACGCATGCGTCAACAACCCGGCGTTCGCCGACTTCTACACCAGAGCGATCACAGAGCTGGTGGGCAAGTACGCGACAGCCGGCCTCTATGTCGACGGGTTGTCGCCCCACGTCTGCTACTGCGAGCACTGTCGGCGCAAGTTCCGGGAAGACACGGGTCGCGCGCTGCCGGCCGGGTTGACCAAGCTCGGCCCCTTGGCGGTACTGTGGGAGATGACCAGCGACTGGGACGCGGTCGGCGAGGTGGACAACCCCGACCATCAGCTCTACTCGCGATGGCTGATGAAATGCCTGACCGACCGCACCCGCGTGTTTTCAGAGGCGGCAAAGGCCGCCCGGCCGGACGCGGTGGTCGTGTTCCACAGTTGGCCGAAGCCGGACAACGGGCGGTTCTACGACGGCACACTGAATGAGATCTACGCCAGCAAGCCATGGAACTTCACGCTCTGGAAGCGTGCCGAGTTCAGCAACTGGGGCGATGTGTTCGAGGTGCCGTCGTTGGTGAACATCTACCTGCGGCAGGAGCCGTGGGGCGGAGAGCGCCGAAGCGTCACGACCGAAGCGGAAGCCCGGCATCTGTACTGGCAGGCGCTGGCCAACGGCGCGTTCCCGAACTCGTGGGCATACGCGGGCATGGAGCGCCCGTTCGAGGTGATGGAGCAGCACGCCGATTGCTTCGACTTCGCGACGACGTTCCCCACCAAGTTCCTGGCGCTGCCGCGGCCGATGTTTGCCGACGCCCGGCACCGCGCGGTGGCAGCCAACGCTTTGATCCCGCTGCGGCCGGGCGACAACGCGCGACTGCGAATCCTGGAACGCGAACCGGGCGGTAGGCTCGACCTGTTCTGCCTGCGCGCCGATGGCAAAGAGCCGACCGACGCCGAGTATCGGGCAGCCGCGCAGGGCGCCCACCCACCAGACGTGGTCTACGTGTCGGCTGCCGCCTTCGACCCGGCTGCGAGCGTGACCGCGGCGGCCGGCCGCCAGTGGACGGAGACCGACGACGCCACAGCCCTTTCGGGTGCGCACCTCACCTCTTCCGGCCACGGTAACTCGGGGGAGCCGACGCTACCGTTGACGTACAAGCTTCCACCGCTGACATCGACCGGTCCGTGGACGCTCTGGGCGCGGGTGATCTTCCCAGACGTCGGCAGTGATTCGTTCTTCTACCAAGTCAGCAATGACGGCGGCACGACCTGGCTGCCCGACAAGCCGCGAGGCGCCTGCGCGGTTGGCTGGGAGCAGCCGCAGGAGTATGCCTGGGTCAAGGCGCGGGCGGCGCTCACCTCGCCGACGGGCCGGCAGGTCGACCGGTTCCTGAGTCCCGCCGCCGGGATGTTTGCCGGATTGCTCCACGCCGGTCTTCCCGTGAAGGAGCTACACCCCAACCACCTCAACCGCCAAAGCCTTGACGGCTTCCGCGTGCTGGTGTTGGCGAATGAGGTCTGCCTCAGCGACGACCAGTGTGAGGTCATTCGCGCCTTTGTCCGCGAGGGCGGCGGACTGGTCGCGACCCATGAGACCTCGCTGTACGATCTGCGCGGGAAGCGGCGCCGCGACTTCGGTCTGGCCGAGGCCTTCGGCGCGCGCGTGCGCGGGTCGATCGCGGCGCAGGAGGGACAGCGAATCGAGCCGGCCACTGGGACGGGACTCCTCGTTGCGCTTCCGGCGGCGGGCCTGTCGAATCGCGAGGAGCACCTGTCGGTCGAGGCGCGCCCCGATACGGTCGCCGCTTGGCTCGCGGGTCCCGGTGTTCCTGGGGGCCGCGCGCCGGCCATGGTGCTTAGTTCGGTCGGGAGGGGGCGCGTTGTCTACCTTCCAGGCCGGCTCGATTCCAGTTACTCGCTCTGGGCGGACCAAGCCTTTGTCGCGCTTGCCCGCGCCGCCGTGAAGTGGGTGGCGCAGGCGAACCCTCCTGCCGAGGCAAGCTGTCCCGGCGGCATCGTGGGGGTGACCTGTTTCGATCAGCCCGCGCGCAACCGCCGGCTCGTCCATCTGGTTGCGTACGACGCCGACTGGGTCGAGAGCTTCGACGAACTGCCGCCGCTGACGGCCGTGCGCGTACGACTTGGGCTCCCCGCTGAAAAGGAACTTGCTTCAGTTCGTGCAGTACTCGCCAGTTGCGCACTGGAGGCGGTCAAGACCGACGAGGAAGTGGAGGTTGTGTTGCCGCGTCTGGAAGAGTATGAGGTGCTGGAGCTGAAGTGGAAGTAACCGCCGGCCGCGATAGGCAGAAACGGTA
>Ga0100378_1005949_pt1 | contig 11106 bp, 16 predicted proteins | sample CryGeymeta201502_FD_81535 | JGI IMG/M metagenome (GOLD analysis project Ga0100378, IMG submission 81535) | Groundwater microbial communities from Crystal Geyser aquifers in Utah, USA - Crystal Geyser metaG 2015-02 | ecosystem: Environmental > Aquatic > Deep subsurface > Groundwater | place: USA...
TGGGCCCAATCCCCAATCCCCAATCCCCAATCCCCAATTTTTAATTAACTTTACATTTTTACTAAATCTTTATTTTATTATTAAAATCAAGAAATAAAACTAAGATTTTTATATAAAATATTTGATAAAATAGAATTTATCTTATTTATGTATTTATCTTATTCACTTATCTATTTATTTATTAATTTATTTATTTATAAGAGTAATTATCATATTTATATGAGATACTTTCCACTCCATTAAAATTATCATTACTGTTAGCATTTTCTGCTAACTTATTATTATACTTAGCAGTATCAATTTGCTTATCTATATAAAATAAATATCTTAAAACATTTCTTATATTGAATAATTCTGATAATTTTTGTCGATATATTTTGTAATTTTCTTTAGATATATTCGGTTTCTTTATCTTATTTCTACAGCAAATACAACAGATTTGTTTGTTTCCTAATACTTTATCAGTCATATAAGTTTTGTAATCCTCGTATTTGTTTATAATAGATTTAGATTTATTATAATCATCTCCTTCACTATTACTACGTATACTATTAATATCAGGTGTTTCAATATCAACCCTATCAATATAATTATTCCTATTATTTACTCTACTATGTGTTTTCATAATATCTTTATTTACAAGATTATAAGAATTAATAGAATTTCTTACCAGCGCTTCTTCGTTACTCTTCTCATTTTCTTTATTTTCTTTAAGTGTTTGTTTTGTCTTAATTTTAGCACTACTAACATTATTATCATTATTAGTATTATTAACTCTACGTTCATTACTCATTAAAAGTAACTTATCTTTATCATAATCCCATAAGTCATAAACTAAATCTTGCTTCGTAGTCTTTTTGAACAAATATCTCATTAAGATAGTAAAATACCCTAAAAACTTTATTATTCCTCCAATACGACTTATAGCTTCTAATAGTTTCATATTACTAAACTTAATAACTTCAACTTCTGGGTCTAAAGCCATTCTAAATGAAAATAATAAAGATTTTAAGCTTTTAGAGAAATTTTTAGAATATTTAGTGTCCTGTTTAAAGTAAAAACTTTTATTTTCTTCATTATAAAATTTATTGTCATTCTTTAATAGTTTAGTTTTTCTTATTGAAGTTTCAATTATGTTCTTAGAATCAATTTTAATGTTAAAGTTATTACGAATATCTGTATTATTATTGTAATTATTAATGGTAAGAAAAGTGTTTTTTTGAAAACCATGCAATGAGTCTTCATAATATTCAACTTCATCTCCTTCCTCTGTAAAAGTTAATGGTTTAGTATTAATATACATATCAGTTTTAATAAAAGCTATTTCATTAATTCTTGGATGCTCTGTGTTTAAATGTACTTCAATTAAGAAATTATATCCAAAATTTGTGAAATAAAGTCCTTTATTAAATTGAATTATATCATCCCTTGCTAAATTAAAAATACAATAAGAAAAACGAAGTTCTTTTATAAAATTAAATTTATTGTAGTCAAAATCATATTGATCCTTATTAATACTAATACATCTATCCATAGTAAAGTTAGTATTAAGAGTTTGATCATGGTTATACAGAAAGACATCAAAAATCAAAATTTCCTCGGCATTATTTAAATATACAATATCACCTTTGTTATCGTAATATGAAAACGCAAAAACAGGAGGAACTTCCCTTATACTAATATTATGTTCTGAGCAATTTTTATTGATCATGCTGGTTTTATAAAAGTCATAACTCTTTTTTGTTCCTTCCCACCATTCTTTTAAGGTAATACTTATTATTAGAACGATAAGTAAATAAATTAAAACAGAAAAAATTATTCTAAGTACTTTTTTGAATCCGAAGTCTTCCTGGTCATTAAAAGTAAATTTTGTTGAGAATAAATCAATTTTAGAAAGAGTTTTCATTAGAATATAATATTTTTATAATTATTACTAATTATAATAATCATTACAACATTACATTATATCAATAATAATTAACAATAAAAATTTAATTATTATAAGTAAAATTATTTAATTATATCTATATAGCAAAAATGTCTAAGAAAATGAAAATTGTTAAAAAGAGAACAAACAAATTTACCAGATTCGAAACTGACAGACATAAATGCATGAATGTATAATTTCGTTTTAATTTTAAGAAAAGTTGGAGAAGACCCAGAGGTATCGATTGTAGAGTTAGAAGAAGATATAAAGGAGCTTTAAGAGAACCAAAGATTGGATATGGATCAAATGTAAAAACTAGACATTTATTACCAAACCATTTAAAAAAATTCGTAATTAATAACTTACAAGAACTTGATCTTTTATTAATGAATAACGATAAATACTGTGCAGAAATTGCTAAAAATGTTAGTGCTCCCAAAAGGTAATATAACTCTTATCATAATGTTTTTATTAACATCTAATAGAATTCAAATTTTAAGAAGAGCAAAGGAATTATGTGTTAAAATTACTAATCAAAAATCAGCTAAGATTACTAAATTAGAAGAGATACTAAAAAAGCACTCCACTAAATAAACATAATTACTTAATAAACAATTAATTGATAATCGTTATTCATTATGATTTATACATTATGCATTAATAATTATTATATGTTATTGTTTGTTATTGTTTGTTATTATAAGTTTATTGTATATTATATAATAATGTTTATTTTATGTTAATGTTTATAATTTTATTTATGTTATTTATATTTAGTACCATAAAAATATTATGTATTAAGATTTTATACTGGGTTATTATAGAATATTACTTCGTATTGAGTCTGATGCTTTTTCTTCTAGAGTATTAGAATTTATCGAAGGATATAATTTTCTTTTTCCACCAGGCCTATTTAAACCGTAAATTTTCCTGACTAACAAAGATCAACAATTTTAACAACACAAACAATAATATATGAAAGAATTTATATGTAATATTATAAGATAATAATAATGTATTTAGTATGTTTATAAATAGTTATTATTGTTGCTTTCAGATTTATTACTTAGATAATAGAAGAAGTATATATGTTAATAAGTTAATACGTTTATAAGTTACTAATTTGATAAAAAATATATAGAATAGTTTAACTTTGTGAATCTCATATAATTATTTACTATTTCCATCGATCATATATTTTAATTTATTTTGAAGTTGCTTAATCTCTGAGTCTATATTTGTAATCTCTTGCTTTATTGAAGGACCAGATTTATTAGTTTCTAAATAACTATAATGCTTTGGTTGAAAATTCTCATATTTTGCATATCTTTGACTGTCAATCTCTAAATATTGATTAAGATTATCATGTTCTTCTGAACCATATCCATCATTTTCTAACTCTTCTTCTTTTAGTCGACTTTCAGTAACTTTATTGTCCTCGTATTCTTCATTTTCATTAATTTCCTGATCGTGATTTATTTGTATTTGATTATGGTTATCGTTTTCATTTGTATTCTGATTTGCATTTTGATTGATTTCAGTAGTCATAAAGTACTCTAAGTCAGATTTATTAATCTCTGCTTCGTTTATATCTGCCATATCATCTTTGTTAACGATTATATTCTTTAATGGGCTCATTTTGGTAATTTTCTTAATATTGTTAATTTCATTATTAAGATTACTAGAAGTATTATAATTTTCGTTGTGGCTCGCACCAAAGAATTTTTTATATCTTACTTCGTTTTCGGCTGAATCTGATTCTTCTTCTTCTTCTTGGTTATGATCTTGATTGTACTCTTCGAGATATGATATTTCTTCATTTTTTCTATTGCTTTGATTATTATGTTTTTTATCTTTGTTTGGACTCTTTTTGCTTTGGCTTTGGCTTACTTTATTTGAGATAGTTTTTGGCATATTTGAGTTTTCTAATAAAGGTTAATAACTATTAATATGCTATATAAGTTTAATGTTTATTGTTTATTATTATATTATCCTTACTTTTACTTTTATATAATAATTTCTCTAACTGGGCTATCTTAGTATCTTTAGTATCGATTTTACTTTCTAAATCAAATATTTTTTGACTGAAGTTTTCATTCAATTGTGTAATTTGCACTAAAATCTATTGTTATTAATATAATTAATATAAATACTTTTTTATTGTTTTTCTTTATCTCAAGGTTCTCTTCTTCAAGTTTCGAAATAGTCTCAGATAACTTAACAACATTTTTAAAGTTTTTTTTATTCTGAGCACTCTCTTCTTCAAGTTGTTTAATCTTTTCACTTAGTTTCTCATTTTGTTTTATATAATTCTTACTCTTTTTCTTTAAATTTGAGTTTTCTTCATCTAATTCTATTATCTTTTCATTTAAAGTATTGTTAGTTGCTCCAAGATCACTTATTTGATTTTTTAATTCTATTCTATTTGTTTTATACTTTTTTATTTTATTTAACAAAACATCAATTTCTTCTTTATTTTTATTAATAGTTGACTTTTCAGTATTAGTAAAAGATTTAATTTCATTTCGTAATCTTGTATTATCACTTTTTAGACTTTCTGTCTTTATCTCTAGTTTACGAATGACTTCTAACAAATTGGGATCAATATGAGAATTTATATTAATATCATTAAATTGATTTGAATTAGAAGTACTAACAAGATTTAAATCATCAGATAGATCAAGTAAATTATTAATCAATTTTGGGTTATCAAATATATTTTTAAACTTTTTAACTGTTATTGTAAGTTCATCGTTCATTATATTAAGACTTTCATTAGAAGTTTCAGTAGTATTTATATCTTTAATCAATGACGATATGTTAATTATTTTTTGTGAGTATTGTTTACACAGATTAATAAAGATATTAAGCTTATTATGGACTTTATTAATTAAATTATCGCTGAATGAATTTAGTTTTTCATTCTCTTGCTCGAGGAAAGATACTTTCTCTTTTATTTGATGATTATAGTTATTAAAACTGTTATAGTTATTATCTCTATTGTCTCTATTATCTCTATTATCTTTAATTTTGTGAAGGTTATCCTCTGTTTGTAATGTTCTAGCCTTTTGATTAAGGGAATAAGCGTTAATTTATTAGGTATAATTTATTATATGAGTTATTATTGTATTATTAATAATTACCTTTTCTCTTTCTAAATTCTTCTTAATAGCTAACATTTCTTCTTTTAACATATCATTTTCATACATAAGGGCATTTAATCTACTTCCACTTCCGTTTACTGTAACAGATTGGTTATTTTGATTGCTGTTATAATTTGTATTTGTATTTGTGTTTATATTTGTGTTTGTCAAGTTTGGATTATATTCTGTATGTAAAGTACTCAGTTTATTATAGTCTGAATTTGTATTTAAGTTATTATAATTAAAATTAAGTTTTGCATTAAAAATATCAGAAAGATGAGGCTCATTAATTGTATTATATTGATAGTAATTATTATTTTCATTGTCGTAATCAGTTTTGTTATTGTTTTTCCTCTTAGTGTCTGTTATCATATCACCAAATTTTGAAACGACTAAATAAGTAATTAAGTAATTAATATTTGTTAATAAAATAATAAATAATATATAATTGTAGTACTTGTACTATATTCTATTGTTTTAGGAGAGAGTAGATCTGCCATAGCACTATCTTGGACACCTTTACAAGATGAAAAAGAGTAATTTTTAATATGTTTTGATTTGTTATTATATTTAGGATTAACTTTGTTATTGATTTTTCTTGCAAAGTTTGTAGACATTTAATTTAATTATATTTTATTTTAAGTTAATTGTATAATTATGTAATAAGACTTTTAAAATATATACTGTTTATAATATGGCTTTAAAATTTATCATTAATATTTAAATTTTTATTTAAATTAATTTATATATTAGTATAAATGGATACAACTATTGCAAAAACTTTACCAAAAACTCAAAATGAAACAAAAGAAGAAATTAATACAACATTAGAAAAACAAATTAATGATATATTGCCAAATCAGACACTTTATATTGCTAATCTTAATGAAAGAATAAAAATTGAGGGTACCAGAATTGCTTAATTGTAGAGCTGAAAATGACATTATATCATGTATTTTCACAATACGGAGAGATATTAGAGATACACGCAAAACGAAATATGAAATTAAAAGGACAAGCTTTTGTCGTATTTAAAGATTTAAACTCAGCTAGTACTGCCAAACATGCTTTAAATAAAAACCCAATACTTGGGAAAGATATGGTAAGTTAATTCATTTCATTAAAAAAATTAAAAATAAAATAAAATTAGTCGATTAATTATTCAAAAAATAGTTCAGATACTATTGCAAAACTACGAGGAGAATATGTTCACAAGTCTAAATTGAAAAGAGACAAAGAAAACAAGAAAAGAAGAATAGAAGAGTTAAATGACGTGAAAATCAAATTGCAAAAATCAAAAACTGATGGTCAAACTAATTTCTCATCTAGCATCGCTAACAGCGTGTTATTTTTAGAAGGGTTAAACTATCAGGTCTCAGAACTTATGATAAGAAATTTATTTGCACAGTATAATGGATTTAGGTAAGTAAAATAATTAATATTACTAATTTTATAAGTTCAATTAACTAAATTATATATAATAAAATAATATACAATTATTTAGGGACGTTAGACATTTATCAGAAAAAGGGATTTGTTTTGTAGAATATGATAACGAAATTAATGCAGGAACTGCAATGATGGGACTAAACGGGTTATTAATAACTCCTGATTGTAGTTTGAAAATTACTTTCGCTAAGAAATAATTGAAATAAAAAAGCTAAATAAATTACGCTAAATATAATAAAATTAAACATTATTAATAAATTAATTTATTATTATAATTCAAGTTATTAAGTAAGTAAGTTAATATGTAAGTTTAATTAAATTTATTTAGAAATCTTTAATATTAAATCAGATTGCAGACACATAAATTACATATAATTTATTATAAATCTTTATATATTTATAATATAACAACTAAAAAAGAAGTAAAACAAATATATCGGATAAGCAGCCAACCATTTTTTACTTTGTCCTACTATATCACCCATAAACGAAATTGAAGCTGAATATAATAAATAATAAATAATTTAAAATTTAAATAAAATTGAGTATGTCTTACACATTGATGACCATATAAAGGCAATCATTCCAATTCCTAATTTTATATAATTATTCATAATCAATGGTAAGTAAGTTATTACAGCTGAACAAATAATATAAGGAAATAAACAATAGCCTAAAACACACAAACTTTGATTTAAACTACTACAAAAAATGTAAATTTGTTGATGATTTAACTATATTTATATTTACATTTTTGCTCCTAAAAGCTGAGAATTAATCGTTACAAGAGCGCCACCACCCCATACTATAACAAATATTAAAGCGAATGTGGCTGATATATCCTCAGTTTTGTTAGAGCTAGATATTATACTTATAATGTTAGATAAATACATTTACTAACTCAATGCAAAAGTAAACACTAAAGGTCCCCATAAATCATCTGATTATAAATAAATATAGAATATAGATTAATAATGTAAGTTATATTATTATCATACAATTCCTTAAATTTTTATTAGAAGCTGCTGTACATCTTGGTACTATGACATATTCAAGTTTATACCAAACTCTGCTAATTTCTCTACACTATAAATATATTATTAGTATTACAAATTAAATTACTAAAGAAGTACAAATTGGCTCATTTAATGTTTGATATTGATTACTGAATAAGTTTTCTTCTCGTGTTTTTTTTACTAAATCTTTATTGTCTAGTTTATATTCTTTATTTTTTTCAACGTCATCATTATCATTTTCAAGTAATTTTTCTTTCATTATTTGTAATTATAAAAATAAAATATAAATATATTAATAATTTTCATGTGTTTGTTATTCAATTTAATAAAAGTATTTATTAATTTTGATTATTTATAAAATTATAATTAAAATACCTAAATTATTGTTAGTTTTTATAAATCTTTATTATTACTATTTTTAAATAATAAAACAGGTTATACTATTGAACTGCTATAATGTTTTAACACTTATAACTATAACTAACTTATTACATCCTTCGTAATATATAATATTTACCACTTAGTATTTTCTCTGTTTCTTCGCTTGAATCGAATTAGTAAAACTTGAACTTGAAAGTAAATATTTTTCAACCAATCTGAAATTATATAAAAAATCAATAACAATTTTTATTTTTAAATATATAACAATTTATTATTACTTATTGGCTTCATCAAATGTCTTTCTATCTAATACATCAACTTTTATTTGTAACCTTTGGTTATCTATATCTTCTATTCCATTTTGTTGTTTTTTCAGTATAAATTTAACTAACTATTTAAACATTATAATATAATATACTGCTGTTAATCCTTCTTTATCAAGTAAAGCTGTGTTTTCTTTAAATTTTATCTTCTCTTTATATGAGATATGTATTTGATCGTTCATATTGTTGTTTTTATTGTTATTGTTGTTTAAGTTCGTAAGGGTTTTATCTTGTTTTTGTGGTTTGTCTTCTGGTAATGTTTTTTTATTTGGTTTTTGACTATAATAGTTTATAATGATATATATATTTTAATTACTTTGTTATAGGTTCTTTACCAATTTTCTTTTTAGTTTTGATTGCCTTTCTAACTTTTTTTTCTTTACTTGGCGCAAGATAATCCTCTACTTCTTCAATATCATTATCATCACTATCATCTTTTGGAACATTTTTAAGCTTACTACTTTTAACTTTTTGATTTTTAATATATTTCTCAGCCACATCAACTTCATCATTCTTACTAACTAAATCTTTATCTACCTCTTCATCTATATCAATATCATCCTCATTATCTCCTTCTACTCCTGCATCCTCAAATCCATTTTCATGTTCATCTTCACCATTTTCAGTATGTTTCTTATCTTTTTTTATTTTAGGAACTTTTGGTGTTTTTCGTATTTTATCTTCATTGTTCTTATTCGTAGATGATTTAGGTTTTCGCAGTTTTCCAACAACTTTACTTGTTTTACCTTTGATTTTCTCATCAAATTCTTCATCTTTTGATTCGTTTAATTCTATATCGATATCCTCAGTTGTAGTTGTTATTTTTTTCCTTGGTCGTGTTACTCTTTGATTCTCCCCTACTTTCTTTTCTTCGTTATTTTTTTCTTGGTTATCAACGTTAACGTTTTCTTCGGCGTTAACTACATCATTTGCGTTATTTAAGTTGTTGATATTTGTTGTATTATTAATAGTTATCTGTGGTTTAAATTCAGCTTCTTCTATTTCGTCTTTGTTTTTAGGCTTTCTTCCTCTCTTTTTGGCTTTAGTAATTTATTTATTTGATTTATTTAATTATTAATTTAATGAATAAATAATAATAGAAATAGTACCTGTACCAGTAGTTGGAGTATTTGAACTAACTTTATAATATTTATCTATTACTTTTTTGGAAAACTTTTCCATTTGAGTCGCTAATGTAAAGATATACTAAGTAAAATAAATATAAATATAAATTTGAATTATTTGATTAATTTTGTTAAATTTCAGTAAACTTACAGAGCCTTCTATGTTATAAGTTTTACAATTTGTCCATATTAACTGTATGTCATCTAATACTTCTTGGACAAAAATATACTTATGCATTTTTAATAGCCCCTTAAATATTATATTAGTAAATTTAATAAGCCTTTTAAATTAATTATACCTTAATAGTTTGTAGATCCATCGGTCTTTTTACAAGAGTTAAATAATCTACAAGACCAAGCGTAACATGATCAACTGGCTCTAAAAAGTCTATTGCTTTAGGATGTCTTGAGATTTCCTCAAGGATTTTGTTTATTTTTGCTGTTTCTTCAGAATTTATATCTTTTGTGTTTAGATCATCTCCTAAACTCATTTATTTTAATAATTAGATTTTATATAATTAATATTAATAAATTTATATTATTTAAATTTAAATTTTAGCAATTACAAAAATCAAAAGTGACTATTAATTATTTTATTATGTGGTTATAATTAAATTAATTATTAATTTATATTGTCAAATATTATTAAAAGTAGTAATAATTAAAGATAATAATTACAAAAATAAATGCAAAATAACAAAGACAATAAAGATTTAAATATCAGCAGTAAGTCAATTGATCTTTCTGTTTTTCACGATAATAATATGAAGTCCTCTTCAAGTTTAAAAGAATTGCCAAACAACTTAACAAATAAAATAAAGTGTGATATTAATAAAATATATGATCATGATACACATATGGATAATTATTTAAAATATTTAATTAAAGCATATGAAGCATTCCAAGGAAATAATTATTTGTACTGTATTGAAATTCTTAAATTAATTGTATCGTCAGCTCAAAGTGTTGAGAACTTTGACATCGTTTGTGAAAACTTATTAAATATTTCTGTTATTTATTCTTTGAAGGGAAATATTACTAAAGCTTTTCAATATATTCACGAATCGCATAAGCTGTTAAATAAATTAATAACTAAAGAAATAGAATCGAAATCTCCTCTTACGTTAGATTTGTAATAATATTTTATAACAAATCCAATAGCAATACTATTACATATTAATATTAATTAATTTAATTTTTAGACTTAGCATCAGATTACATTGTAACTTAGTAATGATAAACATTGCTATAAATCTACCAGAGACAGCTTTAAAATATCACGATGTTCTTATGGACAAACTTGAAAGTATTGAAAATAAAGCATACAAAAAGTTTCTTTTTGAAAAAACGTTAATTTACTATTTTTACGTACAAGAATCACCTTTTAAGAATTACAATTTACAATTTGCTGATAAACTATTTGATGAAAACAATATAAATAATATAATGGATGAACCGAATGATGAAAATAATAAAGAAAGTAAAGATAGTAAAAACAACTCTATAACAACAGATGAAAAGAACGAATTGCAAAACAAATATCACACAAGAGTCAAAATGAAAGCTATTTATTTAATATATAACGGCTATCTTAAGTACCTCTCCGATAAAAATACTGAATTATTTTCTTTTAACTTAACGAATGCTATTGATAATCTAAAGTTAATCGGAGATACTTATACATTATCAATATCATTACTTGGGCTTTCATTAATGAAAATTATAACAAAAGATACTAAGAAA
>Ga0100378_1005951_pt1 | contig 11105 bp, 7 predicted proteins | sample CryGeymeta201502_FD_81535 | JGI IMG/M metagenome (GOLD analysis project Ga0100378, IMG submission 81535) | Groundwater microbial communities from Crystal Geyser aquifers in Utah, USA - Crystal Geyser metaG 2015-02 | ecosystem: Environmental > Aquatic > Deep subsurface > Groundwater | place: USA...
AAAAAAGAGAAAAAATATCAAGTCAACCTCAAGATAGTTTGTCAAAGTTCTTCTATGCTTGGGTATCACGTGCTTCCTTAATGTTGGCCCTCATAATGCTCAGAACTTGACCGACGAAGAAAGACCGTCCACTGAATCCATATCAACCTTCGAGGCTACAGAACCATCTCCAAATTTGGAAGGGAAGTTTGACATAGGAGTTTATAAAAAATTGCTGCCTATGAGCCAACAAGTTATGCTGGATTAGGCACTTGAGGCCATGAGTGGGGGAGATGAAGCGATTTATATCAAGAGCTAAAGTTAGTAGGGAGCTGACGAAGATGAGGAAATGCCATCAGACAGAGAAAACCTAATTGAAAGAAACAGGAAGCAAGCAAGCTTGAACAAGAGAGCATCCTCTTGCTCATTCGACTGATCTATCAAAATTTTATGGATCTCACATATATAATATCTAAGCTAATCATTCCAGATTTAATTGTACCCAGGACCAGTAATACTTCCTTAGAGGTTCTTTTTCTTTCAATTATTCGCATATATTCTTGGCATATACTAAATTCTCCTCTTTGTGACTGTGAATGTGAACTAAGGTGGCCAGAATCTCGAGCTAAGCTGCTAATTCGACCTCCCCTCTAGTTTTGCTTGAGGCACTTTGGGCTTCTTTCCATTGTTACTAACAGTATTGATAAATTTGAGGGTATTCATCATACAAATTGGAAAGGGTCTTCTTTATTGTATTCTGATTCGAAAAATTTTTAAGTTTGATTGAAGGGAACAGACCTCTAACAAAGTTCCATCCTGCCTTATTGGACGGATGCTTTTTGAGATTTTAAATCGCATAATTAACATAGTGGCTCAAGAGCTATTTTCCTGACTTCTGAGCTTCGTTCAATTGAATAGTATTTTCCAGAGTAAAATACAGATAGGACCAAGCACTGTTGTTATATGGATCTTTCTTTATCATTTTTTCTGCAAACTTCAACTCTCCTTGATGAATTTTCCCAAAATTTGTCAGCCAAACTCGGTAGCTCCAGGCGTGATAATTCTTTTGATCTTTCTGAACAAGGACAGCCTCAGTTTTGATCAACTCTTTTCTAAAGTCATATCCGAGTTATGTTAAAAATCTTTTTTGCTCCCATACCTGAAATCCTTTTACCTTGACCTTTAGGCATTCGTCCACAAAATTCTGCTCTTTTTCAAGAAATTCCTCACTTCGATTCTGAGACAAAATGAACATCTTTTTGACATACCATGCATTGTAGTCACCTTGATCATCGTCAAGGATAATCTAAGCTAGCTCATTGCTTTCTGAGTCGAACTTTTTGTCTTTGATGAACTTGAGTAATTTTTGTGAATCTTCTAAATCTACGATATAATTTATGGATACATTCAGGATCGTAGACTGGTGAAAAGAGAGGCATGACTTCCTTGAGATCTATCTTGTCTGCCTGCATGACCCTGCTTCTTTGTTAAAAGTATGATAAAATTGATATGAGTATTTGGATTTGCAAAACTTTGGAATATATATTAGAAAGATATGACAACTGTGATCGACTAGCTCGTCAAAATCAATAAATTTTAAACTCAACCTCACTAAGGACAAAAGCCAGGAACTTCAGGCTTGAGAAAAAAAGTAGCAGAGTTCAAAAAGGCCAACTATCTTCAGAACTTTATCCAGGCATACTTCCAAGCCCTCAAAAAAGATGCCATTCCAGGTACCATGGTTATAAATTAGCAAATAGCAGTCTTCTTGTCGGAGGGGACGGTCGTTATTTTTCAGCATAAGCAATAGAAACTGTTGCTCAGGTGGCCTGTGCCAATGGAGTTAGTGAACTTCATGTTGCTCTAGATGGGCTGATGTCAACTCCTGCTTGTTCAGCGTATATCAGAAAAGTGAATGCTACCACAGGAAACTGTCTGGGTGGCGTCCTTTTGACTGCAAGTCATAATCCTGGAGGTCCTGATGAAGATTTCGGGGTCAAGTTTAATTCTAGAAACGGTGGGCCAGCTCAATAATAATTCACTAACCTCGTCTATGAGTAAACAAAAGGAATCAAGGAATATCAAGCAGCTGTCTATACTTTCTTCAAAACAGTAGATTTGACAAAAGTTGGATAGTATACCTTCAAGAATGTCTAAAGAGAGAAAAATGCAGCTTTTACAATCAAGGTTGTGGAAAACGTGAGTTTCTATGTTGATCTCATGAAGGAGGAGTTCAATTTTGAATAAATTGAAAGGTTAATTCATAGATCTGACTTCAAAATGGTTTTCGATGCTATGCATGGAGCTGCTGGTCCTTATGCTAAAGCCATTTTTGGCAAATAGCTTGGCAACAAGGTCAAGTTGCTTAACTGTGAGCCTAAACCTGATTTCAATGGAGGACACCCAGATCCCAATCTCAGTTGTGCAAAAGAGCTTGTAGATCTGATGGGCCTCAAATCTGGAAAATCATAATTTGACTTTGGAGTTGCATGTGATGGTGATGCTGATAGAAACATGATCCTGGGAAAGACCTTCTTTGTGACTCCATCTGATTCACTGGCTTTATTAACAAGTTTGAGCCATCATTTTCTGAAAAACCCCTTGAAAGGTGTAGCCAGAAGCATGCCAACTTCAGGTTCCGTAGACAAAGTGGCTCAGAAACTTGGAATAGATGTATATGAAACTCCCACAGGATGGAAATTCTTTGGAAATTTGATGGAGAAAGGCTGGATTGGTATGTGCGGTGAAGAAAGTTTTGGAACTGGTTCACCCCATGTGAGGGAAAAAGATGGGGTTTGGACAATATTGGCTTGGTTACAAGTCTTGGCAATCGAGAACAAGAATGCTATTGAAGGCAATCTCGTGAGTGTCGAAACTTTGATGAAGCGTTTCTGGACGGAGTATGGCCGCAATTACTATACTCGTTACGACTACGAGAATATCGACACTGAGAAGGGAAATGCCGTCTGGAAGCACCTTGAATAATAAGTGACTAAGCATGTACAAGTATTTTTATTCAGAAAGAGGGCGAAGTCAAGGGTCGAGTATTCGACTATATAGATCCAGTTGACAACTCAGTTTCAAAGAATCAGGGGCTTATTTTTGCTTGGGAGGACGGAAGCAGAGTGGTATTCAGAAAAAGCGGGACAGGTTCTGTGGGGATAACGCTGAGAGTCTACTTTTAGAAGTTTGAGCAAAAGGATGTTTTTGAGGAACGAGAGAAAGTGCTAGAAAAGATCATCGATTTTGGCTTGAACCTGTGTCAGATAAAGCTATTAGCAGGAAGAGAGAAGCCTGATGTTATTACGTGATAGACTCTATGTTTAAATACGAATGTCTTGGATTGTGGTGAGACAACCTTAACATATCTTATAATTAAAATGAACAAGTTACAATTGCCCCAAGCAAAACTACTGTACGCAGTTTCCGAGCTTTATCGACAAAGGAGAATAGATTAAACCGAAAAAAGAATGCTCAAAGGTACTATTACCCAGACCCAGAGAAAGTCATCACTGACAACGTCGAAATATACGAGCTGCTGGAGCAGAATGAAAATTAGTCAGATCTTTTCGATAAATTGGTCAACTTGATCAGCACCAAAAACGAGGTTCCAGTTCAGGAGTAAAAGAACGAGGAAGTCGCACAGGCCATCGCAAATGTTGAGCAGGAATAGGCGACCTCGCCATGGGGAGAGTTTCTTAGGCACAAAAAGAGGGCGCACTAGCAGAAGCATAAGCTAGAAGCAAAGGCGATCAAGTCACTTATCAACCCTACCAAGGCAGATTGATTTTTAGTGCTATCAAATTGTTTAATTTTATTAAAATGTATGAGAACCTCTAAGAAGCAATATCACACAAAAGGGTGCCTCAACATCCTCGGTCTTTTGCCAGCACTAAGCTCCATGATCACTACGCCGTTGAACCTTGGGATAAAAACACCCTTGAGTTCGATTTCAGAGATGATTCTGTCAGGCAAGTCAAGACTTTTTATGAAGTTCCTAATGCTTTCAAACACAAACGACATTACACAACCCAAAAAGGATTCAATCTATCCAAATAATAAAACAATCGAATACTGAGTAAACCTAAAAGTTTAGCAGATGTCAGCAGAAAAACAGCGATCAGTTCTTACAATATCAGCGGAAATATTCTAGGAGATAGGTTCACATCCCATGCAGCTATGCCTTTTCAACTACCCTATAAGAAAAGCAAAGCTTTCCGTTCCAGAGAAAAGGGTGGGCTGAGTAAAACTGACTAAAGTGAACCTATGCCTGCCCGGTAGCCATTGTAAGCAATAAGGCGGCGCATCAAGCTTAGAAGGCAGGAGCAATCTTAAGGCTATGTCTGTTTGAATGTCTAAAATGTTGAAGATATGCCACAGCATTCTTTCCTCTTGAAGAAGAAAAGTAAGGTCATTAGTCTGGGGTATCAAAAGATAGCCCAGATGAAGGTGTTTCCTAGACAGAAGAGCATGCAACTATCTTCAAAAGAAAAGATCAAATGATAGGATGTGTTTTAATATATTTATTATTTGTTGAATCGAGGTATTTGATCTGTCCTAGAATTGCCTGTTATAATTGCTTCGTAGCTAATATGGCCAGACCTCGAAAAGGGTCATCTGATAAAAAGCCAAAAGCAAGTAAAAATGATTCAAAAGACTCCCGTTTCATCATGAATATTCCCAAAGCAGAAAAATTGCTTGAAAGCTTACTGGAAGAGAAGCCAAACACAAGTCCTCACATGGAAACATTCTAATAGCTGAGCGAAGACACCTTCAAGATTCCCAGTAACTACGAAGGTCCAGACCTGCAAGAAGAAATCGAAGATGAGGATATTTAAGTAGGAAAAGCGCTGAGTCTAAGCATTGAGACATACAATCAATAGACTGGAAAAAGAGAAGACCAATACGAGGATGGAAACGAATTAACTGCTGAGATGTTGAATGCTTCAAAGGAATGTTAAATTACCTAAAAAATATGCTCGTCTTTGGTAAACCTTCAATAATTTAGATAGAAAAGATCTATTCGGAGTCCGCCCACTTTCCTGAGGAATTAAAGAAAGGGATCAGCCGAGAACAGCTTAGCGAACTCATCAGATATGTCTAAAACTTTAGCACGCCAGATACCACCTCATTACGGTAAAAAAAATCAGGTGAAAATGAGCTTACCGGTAAACATATTCTGCAAACTATTTAATAATGCATCTCTTAAGGTTCAAACAACCCAAGCGAACAGCAAATTCTTATGAGGGAGAAGCTTGTTTAAATTATCAAACTTGTCAATAAATTGGCTGAATAGTAGATAAAACTCAAGAAAATGTTGCCTTGTGAGAATTTATAAATCCAGCTAAGTAAATCGAGATTCAGGCAGGAGGAGAAAAACAGATACAATATCTATTACAAATTAAAATAGTTGCTATTCCAAAGCAAGACTACGAAAAAGATACTCAAAAAAAGGTATGTAGAGACGGACATGGTCTATGTGAAATTAGTTTAAATCGATAAATAAGAATGGCCCTAAATGTCTGACTATGACCAGAAAATGCTGGAAGTTAGGCATCCTACAACTTCAAACAAAGTCTTAAAGCATAATATGAAACAAAGTCGGAAAACCTGCCGGAGAAGAGGGAGAATCTAAGCTAAATAAAGGTATTTGATGTAGCAATAAGGAGAGACAGATGGTTAGCTCCCATTGTTGAGGGAAGGAAGTGTAAGGTTGAACCCTCTTGTGAAACGTGTCGACTTTGACAAATCAGATGCTATTCATTTAAAACCTTCAAAATCCTACCTTCTAAAGACCCTAACAGAGGATCCATTATTGGATTACCAATTTTAGGAGCTAAAAAAGCCCAAATTCCCTCAGTATAGAAGGTAAGTTGTCCAACAAGTGCGTCGAGATTTCAAAAACAAATACATACACTAAGATGTTGTTCCTGATTACCTGAAATGCATGTTTCCTCAGAAAAACCCCCAGGAAGCTGAGGTTTTCAGTGATGGCTCATAAGATGACTCTGCATTGTCAGGACAGACAGAGTTCTACAGATAAATCATAATGGCAGGAATCGAAAGCTATAAGGCCATGCAAGAACAGCTCAATACTGGTTAGACTAATCAGTAATAGGAGGATTTGAGTGAATACAGCATTGGCGATATCAGTTCCGACGACTACGATTACGGTTAGTTGTCCACCCCCACCCCCGATTTAGAATGATCCTTTTTAACCTCAATCTATGCTGATTATGACTTTGAAATATCAGAAGAGATGGTCAAAATCATTAGCATTGCTTACCAGCTCCCATGGCTCGGGCTCTAACAGAATGTGCACTCTGTTGTGACTGCTCGATAGACTTCTCTTGTTATTTTTGTCCTTTTTTTATCTATTTTCATAACTGGTTTTAGCTTTGAGGCGATAATTTCTTCGAGGGTTGTTGGGAAGCAAAACTACAGCATCACTTCCTATATTTTGCTGACTGTTGCATTATTTCCGACCATAGTAAGAATGGGCTACTGACCCTACCTTGCTCTTGCTGGAGTTTCTGGTAAAGACAAATACATTCTTAGAGCGGCAGACACTAAAAATGGAGTTGCTAACTTTGGTGGTCTTATTCTTAGGGCTGGGGGCTATTCGGTCCGAATGGATAGGCAGAGTTGGTTCCATACTGACCATTTTATCAACAAGGCGAAGGGTATCAGAGCAACTGTGACTGCATCTGCTTTTTTGCTTTTGTATTCTGATGGATTGCAGTCTTTTGGGTGAATGTAGGCTGTGAAGTTCAAGCATAATGTCAATAAAGTCAACACAAATTTATTACCCTACAGATCATACATTACTCTCCCTCCTTTTGAGAGTGTCTGCTGTTTGCTTGAATTTCCTTCATCTACCTAGCCAAGGCTTACCAAAATTAAATACACAATCCTTCAAATGTTAGATGGTTATAAATGTCTAGATTAAAAACCCAGTCGGATGTCGGTTCGAACTCACTCCGGTTCAACATGATCCTCAACAACATCAATCGGATCAACAACCAAAATAACAAACTCCAACAGCTGGCCTTCTTGACGCCTCAAATCAATCAGCTGAGAGATGTGGTGACTCTAGCCAACTCTAATTGGGAAAAAATAGCAATCCTGGCATAGAAAGTACATCAGGTTCATCAGCAAGCAGTCAATATGAGGAATATGATCCATAGTGCGCTTTAGAAACATGGCGAGCAGGTCAACAAAAGCCTTATGGGATAAATTTAAAATTGTCAAATAGCCTTGATGGAACATGAGAAAAGACTGAAAGAGAATGTAAGCCGATAAAGAGGAAAGAGCAAGAAAGGAGACTTCAATGTCAGGACAAAAGTGACCCAAGCAGTTACTAAATTAAATCAAGAATGCTTGCATTTGCTCCAAAGATCATAGAAATAGTATCTTGCTCAACAAGAAGATCAGATTCAGGATATAAGGAAGCAGTGTGAGCAATAGCTGATAAAAAGGCAACACGAATGCAAGGTTGGCATGGGCCATCTATACAACTTAACAGCTTATTATCATCACCAGAAGCACAGACAGTCTCTCCAAGAGGTGTCATTAGCTGAAATGGCAGATGCAAATTTTATAGCGATTTGTAAAAAGCTAGATACTTTGGATGTGAAGCAGAAACGGGTAAGAAATTAAATTGAGTGGTATAAATCAAAAGCAAGAATGGATAGAAATAAAAGGCAGAAAGAAGCATCCATTTGTCCTCAATAACTTGAGACGATAGGAGATATACTAACATCTCTTTCCTACTGCGAGTATCAGCTCAAAGGCCTGGACAGGATATGTGCCAATAAATCAAAGAAGTAGAACCGACTCTTCACACCAGACTAAATAAAAGCCTTAGTGAGGCTCAAGTAGAGAATAGTATGCCTGCACAGTACCACAAGGGACCATTCGATGTTTTATAAATAATCTTTTTGAACTCGATATTAAGGAATCATACAATTTGGGATCTGAGGAGACCCAACTCACGCATTATGTGGTCTACTTACTCCTCTTCCTCCTTTCTGCCTGCTTTCTCGACTATCACCTTGAATATCACATCCTTGAGTGAATTTACCAACTGGATCTTCTTCTCAAGCTCAACATTCACCCCATGCACTTTTGTTGCAGTGTATTGCTCATTCTCCTGTTCAAGAGAGTGGCACTTGCCTCTAAGACTTTTGATTTAGCTTTTGAGGGATTATAGTTCCTAGATTTGATGGTGGGTCAGTCTAAGTAACTCCTCGTTTACAGGACTTTGATATTTCTCTACATCTGAGGTGATTGGTTGCTTTTCACAATTTTTAAACTCCAACTATTAACTCAATTTTTTATTCTCCTACCTCAGTCCTTCGATTTACTCGGTCATCTGCTCCCATTAAGTTGGACTCAGCTGCTTTCTGACAGTCTACTTCTTTTCTCGTTCCTCATAGAGCCTAATCTGTTCCAAATATGATCGATTCTGTTCATTCATAGATTCAACGCTCGATTAGGCAAAGTTAATCTTTGTCTTGAGCCTTCCATTTTCTTCAACGAGCTATTCCAATCTCTTTTCCAAACCCACAACCATGTCAGTTATTCCATTACCACTGTTGACTTTTTCTTCATATTTTTAAGATAGGCTAGCGTGCAGTTCCTTCTCCAGGTTGACCTGTCTCTGTAAATGCCCAACCTCAACCTTCAAGGAACTGATCTCTTCAACCAACTATGAGTGCTGCTGACCAGTTGCAGAAGGAACATATGTCACTTCTGCTTTTTAGTTTCTCAGACGCTCAATTTATCGACTAAACATATCTTATCTCTTTTTGTACTCCTCACTGTCTCTAGTCATATAGTCAATTTTCCTTCTGTAATCGTTCTCGACTGCTTCCCATCTTCTGTGAGCCTCGTCACAGTATTGCTCAACATGATTGAGGTTTGCTTTCAGCTGATGATTGTCGTCAAGAACTTGCTGATTGTAATTTCTTAGTTGATTGTGTTCATAGGAAAGTTCATTGAGATGATGTTTAAGAGAGTCGATTTCAGCAAGGTAAGCTTCAGGATTGACTTCCATTTTTTTCCTCTAAAGATGCTGAAGAGATTATTTCAGAGAGCTATTCTATAAAGTCAGTGAGTTCATTAACTCTTTGAGCTGGGTCATATATTATTTTGCCTATGAAAACTCCTGTTTGACTGACCTCAGCTCAGTAGCCAGGCTGTCCTTTTCCCGAGATAACGAATCCATATCATATACATACTTCTTTGTGATGTTTCTCTCTCGAGATAGCTCATCCTCGAGCTTCTCAATTTTAGCCTTCATCTCAACCTCCTGCTGAACTATTTTTGATTCTTTTTTCTGAGTCACATCAATTTCGCTAAAGACAGCAGTTTTAACTTTGCCTTGTTGAGATTGTTTGTTTGAAGCACATGGAAGGTTTTTCTCCAGATTCAGAATGCTTCCATAAAATTATTCTCTGTTTTTGCTGGTGGAGCCCACTTGAAGGCTTTCATACTCGGAAACAGATCTGGCATCTTTACGAGCAGAGGAACAGTATTTTGCCTTTGTGTTGTTGTTGGACAACGTCAGAGGTGCTTGTGGCTTAAGGGTGATCTCTTTGCGAATCAGTTTCTAAAAATCCTGCTTGATTGTACACAACTCTGATTTCATGTTTTGAAAGAAAGACTTACCAGCCATCTGATTTTAGTTGTGAGGAGATACAGGTCTGTGTTCTTGTTTGGAAGTGTATGCCTAATGGAGGGAACTCCTTTTGTGTGGAAGAGTGCTGTGGTGTGAAGCTGGCTTCTCTAGACGGATTTTTTTCATGAATTTAATATTAAAAGTAATAAGATATTACTATTTAAGTTATAGCATTTCTATTAACTAAGAAAAGGTGATCACAATGACGATAAGAGCAATCACTCAGACGTGAATGGTGTGGAAATTTCTGTTCATATCGAAGAGGTTAAGGCCCATATTTGTAGCATATTATTGCTTTCTTATGCGCATATGGTCCTTGATCCTGTTTGTTACTTCCCGTCTCTTCTGGCATTTCCAGATCAATAAACCTCCCAGACCGACAGCAACCACACTTGCAGCAACGACAACGAAAGTTATGGTGGTTAGCATTTCCTCCAGAATTTCATCTTCGGACCTGTTGTGGTTGTAGCCACTTCCGTTGCTAGTTCTTTACCCGCTGTTGCTGGAATGAGATGAACCCTTGTTACTTTGAGGAACATATGGACCGGTTTATTCAGAAGCAACATTAGAAGATGTGTCTGATGATTGGCTTTGGTCATTGTTTGTAAGGATGGGGGTAGAAGGATACTGAGCCTGAGCGACGAGGAGCAGACCCAGCAAAACAATCACTGTCTTGCTTGTCATTCCAATTCTAAATTAATTATTATCATTCATTGAAACCATTCTGGCAACTAAACTATCAGATGTTAATCAAACATGAACCGTTCATATATTTTGTTAAATTTTCTCCAGACTCAAACCTTGATAACTGGCGAACTGTCTTTTCCTGGCCATCATTTGAGCTTTGAAAGCCGAATGAGCCTGCTAAGTGAGAGACATTTTTTGCAAAGGACGCACCAGATAACTACAACGGTAATACAGGCCAGAGTAAACAAAGCTTTCGCTCTATAGACGGTTTGATTGTAGATAGGCTACTTTGCTAAAAGTTAGAGCATTGGCACAGTTGGACCAGAATCAATAGGAGAATCATGCAACAATTTTTTCATAATAATTATCCAAATTTGCTAGTATTCTCTGTAAAAGTGTCAGAACCGTCACTCAAATTCAATATCCATACTATCTATCACAGCGTTGTCCTAATCTGATGGACCACCAATAAGCTCATAGCCATCTCCTCGATGCTCCACCTATCCCAGCCTAGCCCTTGCTTCTTGAAGATCTTTTTTAAGCTGTTAGGTTTATTGCTTTTTATAGTAGTACTTGAAGCACATGACGATACAACATATGCAAAGTATAGAGATAGTCAGGAGAACTCCAACGATGACTGTATTCGATAAAAGATACGTACAGAGAGGAAGGTGGCTAGTCCATCGAAGTTATAAGCTCCTGCTCCGCACTTTCCAACAGTAAGGAGGCAACTAATTACAGTTAGGAAGCTCTTTCC
>Ga0100378_1005955_pt1 | contig 11103 bp, 9 predicted proteins | sample CryGeymeta201502_FD_81535 | JGI IMG/M metagenome (GOLD analysis project Ga0100378, IMG submission 81535) | Groundwater microbial communities from Crystal Geyser aquifers in Utah, USA - Crystal Geyser metaG 2015-02 | ecosystem: Environmental > Aquatic > Deep subsurface > Groundwater | place: USA...
GCCGGGGCAGGGCGGCGTCGTCCACCCGCACCGTGGGGCCGGAGAGCGACACCCCCGCCACCGCCTCGGCGCGCTCGTCAAACACCGCCGCCGCGACGCAGCGCATTCCCGCCGCGTGCTCCTCATCGTCCAGCGCCCAGCCGCGCGCCCGCGCATCGGCCAGCGCCTGCGCCAGCGCCGGGAGGCTGGTCAGCGTCGCCGGGGTGAAGCGCTCCGGCGCCGCGCCCGAGAAAAGCCGCGCCGCCGCGTCCGGATCGGCCCAGGCGAGCAGCGCCTTGCCGATGCCCGAGGCGTGCGCCGGGCCGCGCCGCCCGGGGCGGAAATAGGCGCGCAGCGGCTGGGCGCATTCCACCTGCGCCAGAAACACCACCTCGCGCCCCTCCAGCACGCCCAGGTTCACCGTCTCGCCCGACGCCGCCATCAGCGCGCGCATGGCGGGCCGGGCCAGCGCCTCGACGCGGCGGCTGCGCACAAAAGCCTGGCCGACGGTGTAGGCGCCGACGCCGATGCTCCAGAGACCGCTTTCGGCGTCGGCGCGCGCATAGCCGCGCCGCTCCAGCGTGGCGAGGATGCGGTGCGCGGTGGAGGCGGGCAGGGCGGCGGCGGCGGCGATCTCGCCCAGCGTCAGGCCGTCGCGCGCCGCGATCACGTCGAGCATGTCGAGCGCGCGGTCTAGCGCCTGCACCGAGGGCGCGGGCGCGTGATCGGGGCCGCGCGGGCGGCCCCGCGGGCGTTTCTCCTGCGCGCTCTGGCGACGGTCATCGAGCATGGCGAACCTCCCTGCGGTGCATTTTCATATGGTGGAAATATTTTGCATTCAAGTTGCGCTCCGCCCAAAAATGGAATTAATTTCCAGTCAGCAAAAAACCGGAGGGAAGCGCCATGGCGCGGATGAAAGCCACTGAAGCCATTGTGATCGTGATGGAGAAGGAGGGCGTCACCTGCGCCTTCGGCGTTCCCGGCGCGGCGATCAACCCGCTCTATGCGGCGTTGAAAAAGCGCGGCACGATCCGCCACATCCTCGCGCGCCATGTCGAGGGCGCCTCCCACATGGCCGACGGCTACACCCGCGCCGCGCCCGGCAATATCGGCGTGTGCCTGGGCACCTCCGGCCCGGCGGGCACCGACATGATCACCGGGCATTACACCGCCCAAGCCGACAGCGTGCCGATCCTGTGCGTCACCGGCCAGGCGCCGCGCGCCAAGCTGGACAAGGAGGACTTTCAGGCGGTGGACATCGCCACCATCGCCGCGCCGGTCACCAAATGGGCGGTGACGGTGAAGGAGGCGGCGCTGGCGCCCTATGTGTTCCAGAAGGCGTTTCACCTGATGCGCTCCGGCCGCCCCGGCCCGGTGCACATCGACCTGCCGATCGACGTGCAGAACACCGAGATCGAGTTCGACCCCGACACCTATGCGCCGCTGGAGCCCTGGAAGCCCCGCGCGACCCGCGCGCAGTGCGAAAAGGCGCTCGACATGCTGCTGGCCAGCGATTTTCCGCTGATCGTGGCGGGCGGCGGCATCATCAACGCCGACGCCTCCGCGCTGCTGGTGGAGCTGGCCGAGACGCTGGGCGTGCCGGTGATCCCGACGCTGATGGGCTGGGGGACAATCCCCGACGACCACCCGCTGATGGCGGGCATGGTGGGGCTGCAAACCTCGCACCGCTACGGCAACGCCACCTTCGGGCTGTCGGATTTCGTGCTGGGGATCGGCAACCGCTGGGCCAACCGCCACACCGGCTCGGTGGAGAAATACATGGCCGGGCGCAAATTCGTGCACGTGGACATCGAGCCGACCCAGATCGGCCGGGTGTTTCCGCCCGATTTCGGCATCGTCTCCGACGCGGGCGCGGCGCTGGAGATGTTTGTCGAGATCGCGAAGGAGCGGCGCGCGGCGGGCACGCTGCGCGACTATGCCCCTTGGGTGCAATCCTGCCAGCACCGCAAGAGCGTGATGCTGCGCAAGACCCATTTCGACGACGTGCCGCTGAAGCCGCAGCGCGTCTATGAGGAGATGAACGAGGCGTTCGGGCGCGACACGGTCTATGTCACCACCATCGGCCTCAGCCAGATCGCGGGCGCGCAGTTCCTGCACGTCTATCACCCGCGCCACTGGATCAACTGCGGCCAGGCCGGGCCGCTGGGCTGGACGCTGCCCGCCGCGCTGGGCGTGCGCGCGGCGCGCCCCGACGCGAAGATCGTGGCGCTGTCGGGCGACTACGACTTCCAGTTCATGATCGAGGAGCTGGCGGTCGGCGCCCAGCACAAGCTGCCCTATCTGCATGTGGTGGTGAACAACAGCTACCTCGGCCTGATCCGGCAGGCGCAGCGCGGGCTGGAGATGGATTTCGAGGTGTCGCTCGCCTTCGACAACATCAACGTCGAAGGCGACGCCGACGCGCCCGCAGGCTACGGCGTCGATCACTGCGCGGTGGCCGAAGGTCTGGGCTGCAAGGCGGTGCGGGTGAAAAGCCCCAACGAGTTCAAGGCTGCGTTTGCGAAGGCCGAGGCGCTGATGGCCGAGCATCAGGTGCCGGTGGTGCTGGAGTTCATCCTCGAGCGCGTCACCAACATCGCCATGGGAACCGAGCTCGACAGCGTCAACGAGTTCGAGCAGGTGCTGTGCCTCGACCCCAACCTCTCGCTGGAGCGTCCCATGGACATGGGCCGCGATGCGGAGAAGACTGCCGCCAGGGTCTGACGCCGCGCCGCCACCCCTCACCCTGACCCGCTCTCCTCACGGGGAGAGGGAACGCAATCCGCGCCGTCCTCACCCCGCACGCCGCCGTCCGCATCGGGGCGGGGGCGCCGTCAAAGGAACCGATCCATGCCCAAGTTCGCCGCCAACCTGACCATGCTCTACACCGAGCTGCCGTTCCTCGACCGCTTCGCCGCCGCGCGCGCCGACGGATTTTCCGGCGTCGAGTTCCTGTTCCCCTACGACTTCGACAAGGCCGACCTGGCGCAGCGCCTGCGCGACAACGGCCTGACGCAGGCGCTGCACAACCTGCCTGCGGGCGACTGGGCGGCGGGTGAGCGCGGCGTCGCGATCCTGCCGGGCCGCGAGCAGGCGTTTCGCGACGGCGTGGAGAAGGCGCTCGACTACGCCGCCGCGCTGGGCTGCAAGACGGTGAACTGCCTCGCAGGGATCACGCCGCAGGGCGCCGACCCCGCCCGCCTGCGCGCGACCTTCGTCGAAAACCTCCGCTACGCGGCGCCGCAGTTCAAGGCGGCGGGGATCAGGCTGGTGATCGAGGCGATCAACACCCGCGACATTCCCGGCTTCTACCTCACCAACACCGCGCAAGCGATGGCGATCATGGATGACGTCGGCTCCGACAACCTCGCCTATCAGTACGACATCTATCACATGCAGATCATGGAGGGCGATCTGGCTCGCACCATGGAGGCCAACCTCGCCCGCATCGGCCACATCCAGCTCGCCGACAACCCGGGCCGCAATGAGCCTGGCACCGGCGAGATCAACTATCCGTTCCTGTTCGGCTGGCTCGACCGCATCGGCTATGACGGCTGGATCGGCTGCGAATACAAGCCGAAGGCGGGCACGTCCGAGGGCCTCGGCTGGTTCGCGCCCTACCGGGGCTGACGGGAGCCAGCCCTCACCCCGACCCTCTCCCACAGGGAGAGGGGGCGCAGGGGCCGACAGACGGCGCCAGGGTTGGGTGGCGGGAGCGGGCCGCGCAGATTTCACTCCCTCTCCCTTTGGGAGAGGGTCGGGGCGAGGGGGCCTCCCCTCGCCGACACCATGGGGAGACAGAACAATGACCGACATCGCCTTTATCGGCCTCGGCATCATGGGCGCGCCCATGGCGGGGCACCTGCTGGGCGCGGGCCACAGCGTGATCACGCCGACCGACTACAAGGCGCCGCCCGCCGATCTCGTCGCCAAGGGGATCAAGACGGCGGCGAACCCGCGTGAGGCGGCGGCGGCGGCGGAGGTGGTGATCACCATGCTGCCCGACACGCCCAACGTCGAGGCGATGCTGTTCGACGGCCCCGACGCGGTGATCCACGGCCTGCGCCGCGACGCGCTGTTCATCGACATGTCGTCGATCTCGCCGATCGCCACGCAGGGTTTTGCGGAGAAGGTGGCGGCGGCGGGCGCGCATTACGTCGATGGCCCGGTGTCGGGCGGCGAGGTGGGGGCCAAGGCGGCGACCCTGAGCATCATGGCGGGCGGCTCGGACGCCGCCTTCGCCCGCGCCAAACCGCTGTTCGAGATCATGGGCAAGAACATCACCCATGTCGGCCGCGCGGGCGACGGCCAGATCGCCAAGGTCGCCAACCAGATCATCGTCGCGCTCAACATCGAGGCCTGCGCCGAGGCGCTGCTGTTCGCCTCCAAGGCTGGCGCCGACCCCGAGAAGGTGCGTCAGGCGCTGATGGGCGGCTTCGCCTCGTCGAAGATCCTCGAGGTCCACGCGGGCCGCATGATCCAGCGCACCTTCAACCCCGGCTTCCGCATCGCGCTGCACCAGAAGGACCTCAACCTTGCGCTGCAAAGCGCGAAGGCGCTGGGCCTGTCGCTGCCCAACACCGCCACGGCGCAAGAACTGTTCAACGCCTGCGTGGCGAACGGCGGCGCGGCGTGGGACCACTCGGCGATGGTCAGGGCGCTGGAGCTGCTGGCCAATCACGAAGTGGCGTGAAGCCCCCCTCACCCCGGCCCTCTCCCCCAAAGTGGGAGAGGGGGCGCGCGACGCGGCCCCATCGTCATGCCCCGGCCTGACCGGGGCGTCCCGCGCCGCTACCGCAAAAGCTCATCCGCGCGGTCTGTCCACTCAGGGTTATCGCCCTCGAATAGCGCGATTTTCCACGATCTCGGCCACGCCTTGAGCCGCTTTTCGCGGCGTATCGCGGTCTCGGCGTCGTCGTAGGTCTCGACATGCACCAGCCGATGGACGTTATAGCGCGCTGTGAAGGCGGTGGGGGATGGCGCGCGGTGCTGCTCCAGCCTGCGGGCGAGGTCGGACGTGACGCCGACATAAAGCACGCCGTTCTTGCGGCTGGCGAGAATATAGACGTGGACATGCTTCATGCGCCCGAGCGTCGCGGCGCGGGATCGCCCGGTCAAGCCGGGCGATGACGGCGGGGCGGAGCGATGGCGCCGCATCCCCCGACTGTCACGCGCCAACCCGTGCGGGGCATCCCGCGCCGCATCCCCTTGGCCGTCATGCCCCGGTTTGACCGGGGCATGACGCGCCGCCGTCACTCGTCGGAGAAGAAGTTCTCGTCAATCTCCTGAATCGTGATGGTGTGCGTCGTGCGCACCCCGACGCCGTGCGCGATCATCAGCCCTGCAAAGCGCCTGCCGTCGATCAGGACGATGCGTTGCGCAATCCTGTCTACATAGCGCTCCGCATCTTTCGTGAAGGCTGACGTGGTGACGAACACGCCTTTCGCGGCGCCCTCGCCGGTCAGCGAACCCACGAATTGCTGGATGGCGGGGCGGCCTATGGTGTTCTCGGGCGCATAGCGCTTCGCCTGCACATAGACGGCGTCAAGCCCAAGCGCGTCCTCGTTGATGATCCCGTCAATGCCGCCGTCGCCAGGCTTGCCGGTCAATTGCTCAGCGCCCTTGCGACCGCGTCCGTAGCCCATCGCCAGCAGCAGTTCGAGCACCGCGTCTTCGAAGAACCGGGGTGATCCGGTCATCAGGCGGTCGAGCAATTCGTCGGCCAGTATGGCGTTGATTTCTTTGTGCGCCGCTTCGATGCGCTCCTGCGGCGTTTCAGTCGGCGAGGACGCGGACGCGGGTCGCGGCGCGTCAGTCGTCGCCGTGTCGTCCTTGTCGCCCGCTGCGCGCCACTGCCGGTAAGCATCAAACCGTTCGAGAAAACGCATGTCGATCCGCTCGGGCTTTTCTGCGAGCACGCGGGCGCCGTCTTCGGACGCTTCGAACACGCCGCGCTTGACCATCCTTAGCAAACCCGCCTTGGCGAGATAGGTGCGCGCCCAGTGCAGGCGGTTAACTATGGTGAGCTGGCGTCGGCTCGGCAGCATTTCCGACAATTCTTCATCGGACAGCGCGAATTGCCCCGCGATCTCGGGGACGCACTCCGGCACTGTTTTCTTCCCGCTAGCCGCCAGCGACAGAAGCGGCAGCATCAAGGTCTGAAAATCAGGAATCGCCATTCTTGACCCCCATCACCCCCGCCACCGTCGCGACAATATGCGCCGCGTCCACGCCCGCCGCCGCATACATCTTCGCCGGGCTGTCCTGCTCGATGAAGCTGTCGGCGAAGGTCATGGCGCGGATGCGCAGGCCCTTGTCGAGCGCGCCCTCCGCCGCCAGCAGGTGCAGCACATGGGCGCCGAAGCCGCCGGGCGCGCCTTCCTCCACGGTGATCAGCGCCTCGTGCTCGCGCGCCAGCCGCAGGATCAGGTCGCGGTCCAGCGGCTTGGCGAAGCGGGCGTCGGCGACCGTGGTGGCCACGCCCTGCGCGTCGAGCGCCTCCGCCGCCTTCAGACACTCCTGCAGCCGCGCGCCAAAACTCAGCAGCGCCACGCGGCCGCCTTCCTTCACGATGCGGCCCCGGCCGATCTCCAGCGGCTGGCCGCGCTCGGGCATATCGACGCCATAGCCGTCGCCGCGCGGAAAGCGGAACGCGCTGGGCCGGTCGTCGATCGCGGCGGCGGTGGCGACCATGTGGACCAGTTCGGCCTCGTCCGCCGCCGCCATCACCACAAAGCCGGGCAGGTTGGCGAGGAACGCCACGTCGAAGGCGCCCGCGTGCGTCGCGCCGTCGGCGCCCACCAGCCCGGCGCGGTCGATGGCGAAGCGCACCGGCAGCCGCTGGATCGCCACGTCGTGCACCACCTGATCGTAGCCGCGCTGCAGGAAGGTCGAGTAGATCGCGCAGAACGGTTTCAGCCCCCCGGCGGCCATTCCGGCGCAGAACGTCACCGCGTGCTGCTCGGCGATGCCGACGTCGAAGCAGCGGGTCGGAAAACGCTCGGCGAACAGGTTCAGCCCGGTGCCGTCGGGCATGGCGGCGGTGACGGCGACGATGCGCGCGTCGGCCTCCGCCTGAGCGATCAGGCTTTGCGCGAAAACCTTGGTGAAGCTGGGCGCGTTGGAGGGCGCCTTGGCCTGCGCGCCGGTCAGAACGTCGAATTTCGCCACGCCGTGATACTTGTCCGCCGCCGCCTCGGCGGGTGGATAACCCTTGCCCTTTTTCGTGAGCGCGTGGATCAGCACGGGGCCGTCGGCGCGCGCCTTGACCGTGCGCAGCACCGCCAGCAGCGCGCCCATGTCGTGGCCGTCCACCGGGCCGATATACTGAAAGCCCAGCTCCTCGAACAGCGTGCCGCCCACGGTGACGCCCTTGACCAGTTCGCGCGCGCGCAGCGCGCCTTCGCGCAGCGGCGAGGGCAGCAGGCCGAGGCCGGATTTCGCGGCGGCGCGCAGGTCCTGGAACGGGCCGGTGGTCCAGAGCCGGGTGAGATAGTCCGACATCGCGCCGACGGGGGGCGCGATCGACATGTCGTTGTCGTTCAGGATCACGATCAGGCGCCGCTTCTGGTGGCCGGCGTTGTTCATCGCCTCATAGGCCATGCCGGCGGTCAGCGCGCCGTCGCCGATCACCGCGATCGCGTCGCCCACATCGCCCATGCCGAGGTCGCGCGCCGTGGCGAAGCCCAGCGCGGCGGAGATCGAGGTGGAGGAATGCGCGGCGCCGAAGGGGTCATAGGCGCTTTCGCTGCGCTTGGTGAAGCCCGACAGCCCGCCGCCCATGCGCAGGGTGCGGATGCGGTCGCGCCGTCCGGTCAATATCTTGTGCGGATAGCACTGGTGGCCGACATCCCAGATCAGCTTGTCGCGCGGCGCATCGAACACCGCGTGGATCGCGACGGTCAGCTCGACCACGCCCAGGCCCGCGCCAAGGTGCCCGCCGGTGACCGAGACGGCGGAGATGGTCTCGGCGCGCAGTTCGTCGGCCAGCGTGCGCAACTGCGCGTCGCTGAGGCGCTTGAGGTCCGCAGGCGCCTTGACGGCGTCGAGCAGCGGCGTGATCGGGCGGGGGGCGTCGGCCATGGTCGGCCTCCTTGTCAGGCGGTGTGATGGGTCTGGGCGCCTCAGCGGCGCCGGGTCACGGCATAGTCGGCGGCGGCGGCCAGCGTGGCGGCGCGCGGGCCGAACCGCGCCAGCGCCGCCTTCGCCGCGTCGGCGTGCGCTTGCGCGCGGGCGCGCGCGCCCGCCAGCCCCAGCGTGCTGACGAAGGTCGCCTTGCCGGCCTCGGCGTCCTTGCCCAGCCGCTTGCCTGCCGCCGCCGCGTCGCCCTCCACGTCCAGCAGGTCGTCGCGGATCTGGAACGCGGCGCCAAGGTCGCGGCCGTATCCGGCCAGCGCCGCGCGCGCGCCCGCGTCCGCCCCGCCCAATATCGCGCCCGCCTCCGCCGCATAGGCGATCAGCGCGCCGGTCTTGAGCTGTTGCAGCGCGGCGATGGCGTCGGCGTCCAGCGGCGCAGGGGCCGTCTCGGCGGCCAGATCCAGCGCCTGACCGCCGACCATGCCGCCAAGGCCGGAGGCGCGCGCCAGCGCCAGCGCCAGATCGGCGCGCACGGCCGCGTCGGGATGGGTGGCGGGGTCGCACAGGATCTCGAACGCCAGCGTCTGCAGCGCGTCGCCCGCCAGCACGGCGGTCGCCTCGTCCCACGCCACATGCACGGTGGGCTTGCCGCGCCTCAGCGCGTCGTCGTCCATGCAGGGCAGGTCGTCATGCACCAGGCTGTAGGCGTGCAGGCACTCCACCGCCGCCGCCGCGCGGTCGGCCTGCGCGGGCTCGGCGCCGAACAGCGCGGCGGACTCGATGGCGAGAAACCCGCGCAGCCGCTTGCCGCCGCCCAGGACCGCATGGCGCATCGCCGCCGCCAGCCTGCCTTGCGCGCCGGGGCCCGGCTGCGGCGACAGCCGCTCCAGCGCCGCCTCCGCGCGCGCGGCGGCGGCGCTCAGCGCGTCGGGAAAAGGGGTCATTCGGTCGGGAACGGCGCCGGCGCCGGGCCGCCCTCGCCCTGCACGATCTGCTCGACGCGCATCTCGGCGTCCTTGAGCCTCGCCTCGCAATGGGCGCGCAGCAGGGCGCCGCGTTCGTAGAGGGTGATGCTCTCCTCCAGCGGGGCCTCGCCGCTCTCCAGCTTCTCGACGATAGCCTCCAGCGCCTTCATGGCGTCCTCGAAGCTCATCGCGGCGATGTCGCCATCCTGTTTCGCGTTCCTGGCGCCCTTGCCCGCCGCATCCGTCATCGCGCCCGCTCCATCAGCACCCGCACATGCGCCGCCGTTGACCGCGCCAGCGCCTCCAGATCATAGCCGCCCTCCAGCGTCGAGACGAGCCTGCCGCGGCAATGCGCGTCGGCGATGTCGCACAGCGCGTTGGTCGCCCAGACGAAATCGGCCTCGCCCAGTTGCAGGGTGGCCAGCGGATCGCGCGCGTGGGCGTCGAAGCCGGCGGAGACGATCAGCAGTTCGGGGCGGAACCGGTCAAGCGCGGGCAGGATCAGCGTGTCGAAGGCGGCGCGGAACTCCCGCCCGCCCGACATGCCGGGCAGCGGCGCGTTGACGATGTTGCCGACGCCGGTCTCCTCCGCCGCGCCGGTGCCGGGGTAGAGCGGCCATTCGTGCGTCGAGGCGTAGAGCAGCCGGCCGTCGTTCTGAAAGATGTCCTGCGTGCCGTTGCCGTGGTGCACGTCGAAATCCACCACCGCGACGCGCGTCAGGCCGTGCGCCTCCACCGCGTGCAGCGCGCCGATGGCGGCGTTGCCGAACAGGCAGAAACCCATGGCGCGCATCGCCTCGGCGTGGTGGCCGGGCGGGCGCACCGCGCAAAAGGCGTTGGGCGCCTCGCCGCCCATCACCATGTCCACCGCCAGCACGTTGGCCCCCGCCGCCCGCAGCGCGGCGTTGAGCGAGCCGGGCGACAGCGAGGTGTCGGCGTCCACCGAGGCCCAGCCCGAGGCGGGCGACAGCGCGCGCAGCCGGTCGATATGCGCCTGCGGATGGGCGCGCAGCAGTTGCTGCACGGTCGCCAGCGGCGCCTGAATGCGCGGCACAAGCGAGAACGCCTCGATGCCCAGCGCCGCCTCGACGGCGCGCAGCCGGTCCACGCATTCCGGGTGGCCTGGCGGGTTGACGTGCTCGAAGCAGTCGGGGTGGGAGATGATCACGGTGCTCATGGCGCGATGATTACCGCCGCTGACGCCCCGCGCAAGGCGGCGGGGGCGTGACCGATGCGCCCGCTTTTTCGCTCAGCGCGCCCCGCCGGACGCGCGCGCCAGCGGTTTGACCCTGAGCCTCGTGATCTGGTTGCGGTTGCGCTCCAGCACTTCGAAGCGGAAATCGTGGAAGCGGAACACCTGGCCCACGGTGGGGATGGTCTGCGCCTCGTGGATCACCAGCCCGGCGATGGTGTTGGCCTCCATGTCGGGCAGCCGCCACTCGCACAGCCGGTTGATGTCGCGGATGGTGGCGGCGCCGTCCACGATGTAGGAGCCGTCGGCCTCGCGGTGCACGCCCTCAACCTGCTTGTCGTGTTCGTCGGCGATGTCGCCGATGATCTCCTCCAGGATGTCCTCCAGCGTCACCAGGCCCTGCAGCGCGCCGTATTCGTCCACCACCAGCGCGAAATGCGAGCGCCGTTGCAGGAATCCGCGCATCTGCTGGTCGAGCGAGGTGGTGTCGGGCACGAACCACGGCTCCATCGCCACCGCCATCACGTCGAAGTCGGCCAGCGCCTCCACGCCGCGCCCCGAGTCGCGCATCAGCTGGTTGACGGCGCGCAGCAGGTCCTTGGCGTGGATCACGCCGACAATGTTTTCCGCCTCGCCGCGCCAGACCGGGATGCGGGTGTGGGCGCTTTGCAGGCAGTAGTTCAGGATCGTCTCGGGCGCTTCGTCGGCGGAGATCGAGTCGATGTTGCGGCGGTGGATCATCACCTCCGACACCTCGCGGTCGCGCAGATCCAGCGCCGCGATCAGCAGGTCGCGGTCGTCCTTGGCGACGGTCCCTTCGGCGTGGTGCAGGTCGATGGCGCCGCGGATCTCCTCCTGCGCCAGCACCCGCGCGTCGGGGTCGGCGCGCAC
>Ga0100378_1005956_pt1 | contig 11103 bp, 12 predicted proteins | sample CryGeymeta201502_FD_81535 | JGI IMG/M metagenome (GOLD analysis project Ga0100378, IMG submission 81535) | Groundwater microbial communities from Crystal Geyser aquifers in Utah, USA - Crystal Geyser metaG 2015-02 | ecosystem: Environmental > Aquatic > Deep subsurface > Groundwater | place: USA...
TGTATTTTAATTAAATATTAAGAATTTGTTATTTATTCAAATTCAATTTTAATAAAAATTAAACTTATATTTGTATTAGGATCAGAACTTATTAAGAATCTAGGAATAAATAAATAAATAAGTTAAAAAAGTTTATAGAAATAGTATATATGAAAGTAATTAATATTAACTAGATAATACACAAACACAAATTAATATATGCTAAAGATTAATAATACTTAATAAATATTACTAATAATGATATTAATTATTATTTTAATTAAATAATTACTATTAATGATTATTGATTAATATTATTGATTACTAATGATAATTACTGATTATTATTGAATATTATAATTCAAATTATACTCTTCTTCTCATTCTTCTTCCTTTTTTTGGTGCAGGAGCTTTGGCCTTAGCGGCTCCAGCTTTTGCAGCTCCAGCCTTAGCTGCAAGGGGTTGTTTATTTGGAACACAACAAATAGTACTATTATCCTTTGGATAAAAAAAGAATTTTCCACGAACAGTTTTACATTCTTCATGACTCATTTTAATCTTTCTTGTTGTTCCATCAGCGCATGGTTGGGTTTCCTCTGTATTTTTTTTATGTTTTGTTCGTCTATGTCTTCTTCCAAATAATTCACTGATTAATAATATTACTAAACTTAAAAAAATTAAGAACTTCATTTTTTAATTTGAATTATTCATTAAATTACTAACATGAACACACACAAATAAATATTATAAATTAAATAATAAATAATAAATAATAAATAATATTATTCTATATTCTAATAAATGCAAAGACTATTTAGTAATTCACTTAAACTCAATCTATTATTTAAAAAACCAATGAACAACTTAAACAACATGAATAAACTTAACTTCAACAAAATATCAAAAAAGAAATTTAGTAACTTTAATAATAACAACCCTTTAAGTAGAATTGCACCAATAACAAGAAATATTCTTATTGGTAATTGTTTAATATATGGAATAGGAATGTTTATGACAAATCAACAATATATTATGGAATTTTTCTATCATAAATATGCTTTAAAACATAACAAATGGCATGTTTTAATTACTGCTCACTTTGCTAAAGCAAACTTTTTTGATTTTTTCCTTGAAGGACTTATAACAGGGCTAATTGGAACTCAATTAGAAACAATGGTAGGAAGTGCTATTATGAAGAAATTAGTTTTTTCATCTATTGGACTAGGAAGTTTATTATTAGTTACAATGCATAAAGATGACTACTTTTTTAAAACAGAATGTATATTAAGAGGATTAATTATGTATTTTGTATTGATGAATCCAAACGCGTCGTTTTTTTTATTCCCATTACCTATTCAAATTCAAGCTAAGTGGTTAGGAGCTTTTGTAGTTGGAATGGATTTATTAACAGGTAAATATGCTAACTTTGGTGGAACATTTGCTGCTTTTATGATAACTCGAGGAATTTTATAATAGAATAAACAACTAAAAAGTAAAAGAAACTAAATAATGTGATCATAGAACTCTAGAATAATTAAGTTAATTTAAACTAAATTATAAAAATATAAGTTAATATAAGATAACAGATAACTTAATCGCGATATTTATATTATATTATATATTAAAAATTAAGTAGTTTTATTATCTATATTATCTATATTTCTAAATTATCTCTTATAACTATAAGACTTGATTGGTTGCTGAATACTCTTCTTTAGATTTTCAAATGTATTCTCCTTTGTTTTTAATATATTAGTATTCTTAGTTGTAGAAGGTAAATTACTTAGAAAATCAGTCATAATTTTTTTATCGTCTAACTTTTCTGTTTTCTTTTTATTAGCCCCTAACGACTCAAAACTATCTACAACGTCATATTTTTTCTTTTTAATATCCATCGTCTTCAATTTAATACTTGAATTATTGCTTGGCTTAGTAAGATTTAACCCGACTCCCATATTACCTCCTAAAATCATATTGAAATTTTTGCTGTTCATCGAAGCAGTCTTTTGAACAGTACTCGTCGAATTCGAAACCATTAAGCCACTTTTTAACATCGGTTTATTATTAAGTATTTTTGTTAAGCTGCTTCCTTTTCCTGATCTAGATATATCTTTATAGTCACTTGCACTTGCTTCAGTGTTTGCTCTATAGTAGTTCATTTCATCACGGTTATTATTACTAGTATTATTATTGTTGTCTCTACTATCTCTGTCTCGGTCTCTGTCTCTTGTATTATTACTACTTATATTAGTTTCGGTATTTAGATTATTACTACCTTGTTTATTTTGAACATCATATTTTCTTTCTGGTTTAGTAAAATATTGCAATACGTTTTCTTCGCTTTTTTTGTATCGGCTCCCTGATGCTGAGTTTTTATTTGTAGTTGTCAATACTTTATTATTGCTAAAGTAGTTATTTTTATCGATAATCTCTGATAAATTACGAATTTTAGGTTTTTTGTCTATCATAGTTTGGATTTTATCTTGTAAGTTAGATGTATTTGAGTCAGTTCTTAAATAATTATTTGTAGTGTATTGTGAATTTAAGTTATTTAAGTTATTTTGACTGCTTTGATTGCTTTTACTATTTTGTTCAGTATTCATATTATTATTCTTATAGTTGTTATTATAATTTGTATTATTACCACTACTAATATAATTTAAAGAAGATATATTTGTTGACAAAGAAGGGGCATGTCCTTTTATACTATTAACACTTGAAATATTCGAATTACCAGTAATATTTGTATTAGTATTATTGTTAGTATTATTGTTAGAATTACTATTATTAGTAATTATTCCACTACTTTTAGGTTTTTCAGTATGATTGTTATAATTACTGTGATTAGTACGTTGATTTTGTAGTAAATTATTATCTGAATGGGTACTTTCTAATGTCTTTAATTGATGACTAGATGAGTTATTATGAGTGGATAAGTAAGGCTTTTTGGTTTCACCTTTTTCTTCTTCGAATATTGTTTCAAAGTTTTTAAATGCTACCAAGACTACAGTAACATTATCAAATGTTCTCTTGACTAATGATGATTTGATAATCATATCAACTGCGAGACCGCATTGTAGATGGATATTTTTTGCTTTAACGCCTTCTGCTGTGGTCATCCATGCTCCTTCAATAATTTCGTTATTATTCATTTGATCAAATATTCCATCACCTTCATAATTATTTAATATTTTCATATTTTATTTTTTTAATTAATTACATCCTAGCATTAAGAAATCACAATCATCTTTAATTTTAAAACTTGTAATTTCTGGAGTTGCAGTAATAACTCCTGGTAATCCTCCTAATTTTACTATTTTAGCTTCTACATCACCAAAAGTTCTTGACACCTAATATAATAAATAAAGTTTAATATATTTAATATATACAGAAAGTCTACCAGGGAAAACTCTATATGGACCAACTAACACTTGATTACTGTTTTTCTGTAAAAATGGAAGATTTAAATTTTTAGCAGGAGTCTGGGTTCTAAATAGATATAATTAGATATGAATGTAAATAAATGTATATAATTACTGGTAGACTTTTCCACCATTTTCTACAATTCTCTTTGTCTCTCCTTCTTCATTCGGTTTATGATCATTAGTTAACACAGTAAAATTCTTTCCTAAATCAGTTGACAGTAGAGCCCTAGAATCTCCTACATTAGCAATATAACACATTTCGTCTAAAAGTTAAAGATATTAAATAAGAAAAGTATTTAATAAATAAACATATTAAGTTACTAAGTTAATAATGTTATATTACCTATTAAAATTGCAATTACTGCACAAGATCCGGATCTATCAGCGACTTCATTTCCATCCTCAGTTAAAGCATGATTATACAAAAAGTCTTTTTCTGCCGCTTCAAATCCGTTTTTTAAAGCTTCAGTTGGATTTACTGGAAAATTTGGGTCTTTAATAATATAATGATGAAGGTTATCTCTTAAAAAATCAGCACAATTACTTCCACCATGCCCATCGAAGACCCCGAAGAATGAGCATCGTGGCCAGACATCCCCTTTAAAAGAAGTAGGACGTACAATATTTAATATTATTGATACTCTGTCTTCGTTGTATGTTCTATTATTAAGTAAGTTATTATATTTAATTAATCCTATTACCTAATAATCCCTTGATTTGTATTAGCAGAGTAAGCTTTAACGGTCGTTAATGATTTGACAGAACATTTTGGACTTTCGTAGTTTGGAAAGTGAACATTTAAATTATTGATTGATATAGGTACGTTATTTTGAGCTCCGAGAAGATCTGCAACATTTATTGTCTCTACATTTTTACTAACGGTAGTGTACTCATTTGAATTTGTTTGAGTATTAACCCTATTTGAGTTATTATTAACTTATTTTAAATGGCTTAATATACAATTGGGAGTTTTAGAACTTAATGGATTTATATAATTTGGCTCCGTCACAATTCGGTCGTAGTTTGCTGTTGATTTAGGTTGTGAAGTGCTATTAGGTGAAAGTATTCTCTTTTTCATTCCATCTTTAACATTAGTAGTAGTCGATGATTTTGTAATTACATTAGGCTTTTTCTGCCCATTTAACAAAGGAGAAACTAAATAAAATAAAAGTTATGAAAAAGCAAAAATAATTACTAGGTTTCATTTTATTATAAGAGTTTGATCTAACCTCGTTCTTCGACTCTTCTGTATGAATTGAGTTATAGTTATTATTCGAACGATAATTATTTCTTTCTTCATCTTGTTGATAATTTAAATTTTTATTTGGAGAAAGATAAATATTGTTGTAAATCTTAGAATTCAAATTATTTGATGATAGCTTTTTACGGTCTTTATCAGAAATATTGGTTTGTGTATTTAGTTTTACATTTGTTGTTAATCTTAAATTTTTTGACATATTTATAATAATTTAATTTATAATATAATGAATGTTTTGATTATATATTGAGAGTTATGATATTTTTTCATATTTGTAATTAAAATTAAACTATGTAAGTTAATAAATTATAAGTTGTTGTATATGTTGTATATTTTATTTATTTGAGTAGGAGGGATTTATTGTATTCTACATATTATTGTAGAAATGTGTAAATGTAAAATCAGATTGAGTAGTAATGTTGAAAGAAAGTATGTATAATTAATAGTTTTTGTCTCTATTAAGTTTCTTTTTATATTCGTTTTAAATAAAAATATGTACACTAAGAGTTTACAATATAAATTGACAAAAATAAGAATAAAATCACTTAAAAGTATATTAAATTTTACCTAAGTTCATCTAATTTTACTTAATTTAATTTTACTGTAATAGTTCAATTAATATATTATAATTCAAATACTCATTAAAATAATAATAGTCCTTATATATTATACTTATATATAATTAATACTAAATTTCATTTTTTATAGTACTTTTTTAAATTAAACTATAATTATATTTATTTATTCTCCTATGTAAAATCTTTGCATTTACAATCTTAATAAGGTCTCATTTCCATTTTTTCTCTTTGTTTCATTCCATACTTTCTTACATATTCTCTTAATAAATGATTTTCGTATTCAATATATGCAGGAAGGGCAATAAATACAGCAACTATATTTTTTATAATATAACTATACATGAGAAGACAAAAAATGAAAATTTCTTTAAAAAGAAGAAGAAGTGTTTTGATCTATCAAAAAACTTCTTTACCATATTTCTTGTTCTTTCATATAAACTAAGATCAGTTCTTCCTTTTCTCTCACTTGAACCATTAGACTTAGTTTGAGTTTCTCTATTGATTTTATTATAAATAAGCTACTTATTTTTTTCACTAACGAATGTAGTAAAGCTATCGTTACCTTCTTTGGAATTCATTTATTTTGAATATAATTATTACAATAAATTTCATTAATTATATTATCAAATATAATTGAATTTATGCAAAATGGATAAAAATGGATTGTTTATTTAATAAGCAAATCCCTCAAGAATCAGATAAAATAGTCATACTACCACCTATATGTAATTCAAATATAAAATAATATTAAGCAAAAACATTTATTGACGGATTAGCAAATACATACGATAATACATATAATCCTAAGTTACGAGGGAGAATTTCTGAAAAAGAGTTCGAATATATAATGAATAAATTAAACGAAGAACTTATGTTAATGTGGCCATGCTGCTTTTGTTTTTTTTATGGTTATGTTATGAGTTTGTTTACTTTAGGTAAAGATTCTTAATTTAAATGAAAATCTATAAATCATTTTTTATAATTTTTAATTAACATAATTATTATAGGACTTTCTTTTATTTTTCCTGGAATATGTGTAGCCCAGGCAAAGACAAGTTTCTTAGAGAATATTGATAAATATAATGAGGATGTGTTTAATAAATATAAATTACATATGACATATAAGGAAAAGTGCTCAACTTCTTGGGTAAGTATAATTAATCAAATAGTTTATTTATATATTTGTATTAATTATTTAAACTTATAAATAATTCAATAATTTCAATACACAGTTAGAAATACAAATATTAGATGAAAATATGAATTCTGAATTTTTATTAAGTGATAAAGGAGAGAAAATTAATATATTAGTAAATAATCAACTAGGTTGAGATGATTTATAATAAAGAAACAAGTAATGAGTAATAATAAGTTATAAGTAATAAGGAAAAAGTTACTATAGTTAAATAAGATAAGTATTTATAACTAAATAATTATAAGTAGATTATAAGTTCTAATAATAAAAGATTGCTATATTAAAGTAAAGTTTGTAGATGCAATTAATAATATTTTCAAGCATTTATTTAAAATATTATATAAAACTGCTAAACTTTAATTAACTAATTTATTTCAATTTAAATTAGTTTAATAGTTTATAAATTAAATGGGAGAGATGTTATCTTGCAATTGTAATCAATTTTTTGAAACCCATGAGCTTAATAATGATAAACAACCATCACATAGAATATCAAATACAATAGATACTGAAAATGATATAGATAGAGCTAAAGGTGGTTTTCAACCAGCAGCAAATGATACACCAACAAAAAAAGTAACATATCACTTACTAATAGAAGCATAGGGGAAAAGAGATGTTTAATCAAGAAATTATTGATGAGCCTAGAAAGTAATATTAATACATTTTAATAATATATTATATTTATAATTGTAATAGGAGTATTTCATTAGTTGCTGCATAGTCTATTTTGGATATATTGCAATGTTCATATTGATGATGATTAAGTTTATGTTTGTGTTTATTTATTTAATTTCAAATAAAAGTAATAATAAAAGTAATAATTAATTGTTATTTGTGATAATTAGTTTATTAATTAAGAATATATAAATGTTTATTGTAAATTTAAAAAGACTTATTTATTATTGATATATTTTTAGAATATATATATATATATTATCTATAATATTTTGTCTATATATATATAAAAAGTAAACTTAATAATATAAATTTTAATAAATTCCTATTTAATCTTTTCCAATATAATAATCAGTTTTAATTTAAAGTAAACCAAAGATGGATAGTCCTAATAACGAAAATATTGAAAATCTTAAAAAGTTTCCTACACTAGTTGTAGGAGGTTTCCATGGGCAACTTCCTAAAGTAACATTTGCTACATTTGCCATCGAACATGCAGTACAGGAATTTGAAGAATTAAAAGCACATGGATAGCTTAAACAGGGAGTTTTATCATCAAACCATCCACAAACTCCAACATAATCTGCAGTACAAACTGAAGGTCTATTTGTAGTGTCACATGTATAAGGGTATGTGATATTTGAACTAGATTCTCTTAATATGTTGATTAGTAACAAGAAAACTAATAACTTTACCATTTTAATTTATTATAAATAATAAATCTCATCTTAAATACAATAAGTATTATATATGCATGATCTACTGACACGTATTGTAATATAAGAAATAATTTAAATAATTTAAATAATTTAAATTATTTAGATAATTTAAATTGCTAAATAATTAAAATAGTAAATTATGTTAAAATATGTTAAGTAATATGTTAAGTAATATTTATTAATAATGAATAAAAGTTTATATATGCTTCAATAAGTTGATTTTTTATCTATTTGTTTTATATTGTTTCTATTATAATGGAAGATCAATTTCATTATTACTTTCTGTAATATATTTTATAGATAAATTAATAATTTAATGTAATACGTTATATAATTATATGTTTATATGCTTAGTCTATGATGGCAAGTTGAAATACAATAGTTAATAGTGGAAAGAAAGTAAAATTCTTAATTAAGTTCAATAAAATTATTAGATAATATATATTAAAAATATCGATAAATTAACGATAAGTCTTTAAATATAATAAGTATATTAATTTGATTATATAAAATTTAATATCCTTTATTACTATATATGAACGATTTAACATTCACTATATATACTAAATATATCATTTTCTTTCATATATTCAAACTCTTTATAGTAAAAAGAGAATTAATCCAAATAATAAGAATACAGTGAAATTTAATAAATTTCCATTAGATGTACTTCCTGTTCCAGGAGTTTCACCTTCCTGAGTAGGAGGACTAGATCCAACAGCTGGACATACACCAGGAGTTACTTTTTCTACATGAGCAACTGAACAAGCAGTACAAGCAGTTGCATAAGTGGTAGCACATGGGTATGCTAAACATTTAATTGTTGAGTCATTCCATCCACAGACTCCAGTGTATTCCATAGTGCAAACTGATGGTCGATTATTTGGATCACATATGTAAGGATAAGTAACTTGTGTAGTGATTTCTTTAGATGCAGTGAAAAGTAATAGTAAAAATATCAACTTAGACATTTTATTTATAAAAAAATAATATTAATATATAAGTATTCGTAATATAATATTAACATTAACTACTGACACGTATCACTAAAAGAAGAAATATTTTAATTTTAATTGTTAATGAATGCTAGATATCAACATTTTCACATGATTACATGAAATATGTTTATTTCTCTCTTCAGATACACTGTTTTGTTTTATATCTTATAAAACACTTATTAGTTAATATTATTCAAATTCTAATTACTTATTATTACTTATTATTACTTATTATTACTTACTATTACTTACTATTACTTATTATTACTTATTATTACTTATTATTAATTATTATTACTTATTATTACTTATTATTACTTATTATTACTTATTATTACTTATTATTACTTATTATTACTTATTATTACACGTAAATAACAAACAATGTTTTTTGAAGTCTTTATTTAATACTAATTATATACAATTAAATTTAAACTTTCTCTTTCAACTAAGATACCTTACATTCTCTTTCGAAACTATTTCCTTCAGAGTAAATATAGGATTGATCCAAATAATGAGAATACAGCGAATTTTAATAAGGCTCCACCAGCTGTAATCACTTCAGACTGAGAAGAGGTCAAAACAACAGTTGGTAATGCAATTACATTTGAATCAGATGACGAAGATTTCCCGCTTTGATTAGGGTTTGAAGTACTTGCAGTAGAATCTGAGGGTAGAAATTTGTCGTCTGATTTTGGAGAGCTAGTAGAGGAAGTAGTATTCAGATTGGGATCTTGAGGTTCTGGAATATATGTTTGAGATGATGTTGTTGATCCTGTTGATGATCCTGTTGATGAACCAGATGATGACCCAGGAGTAGTTGTAGGAGTTGATGCGGGAGTTGTTCCAACTGCAGGACAATTACCTAGAGTAACTTTTTCTACATGGGCTACTGAGCAAGCAGCACATGCAGTTGCATAGTTTTGAGCACATGGGTAAGCAAAACATTGAATTGTTGAGTCGTTCCATCCGCAAACCCCAGTGTATTCCATAGTACAAACTGAAGGTCTATTGTTAGGGTCACATTTGTAAGGATAAGTAACTTGTGAAGTGACTTCTTTAGATGCAATGAGGAGTAATACTAACACTAATAACTTATACATTTTGTTATTAAAAATTTACTTTCAGCCTTAAATACTAGCAATATAATATAAGAATGGACTACTGACACGTATCACTTATAGAAGTAATAAAATACTTATGTGATCTACTGACACGTATTAGTTCAATAAGTAATATTTTTCATCAATAAACAGATCAATTCAATTGCAATTGTAATTTAATTAAATTCAATATATAGAAGATTCATATCATATATATTTTAGTCTCTTCAAGTTGTTTTAGTATATAGTAATTCATATTCTTAACTATTTATTAGTGAAGGAAGCATATCGTTAGTTTAACTAATAATTAAATAATCAAAGAATTAATTAATTAATTTAATATATTAATTCAATTATATATAATATTAGTTTGATAATATATAGTAATAGAAAAGTAAAAATATCAAATATTATTTATAAATGAATGTTAATATTAACTTTACAAATATAAACTTATATATACAATATATTCTTTCTTCTAACTTTCAGTTAAATTTGAAATATTGTAATCTACTACAATTCATTCTCTATTTCATTCGGTTTATAGTAAATATAGAATTGATCCAAATATTGAGAATAATGTTAGTTTAAATAAATTTCCGTCGGCTGTAACCACATCAGATCCAGAAGTAGGTTTTCCATCTTGAGAAGTAGGTGGTTTTGATCCAGGTGCTGGGCAGTTACCTAGAGTAACTTTTTCTACATTAGGTACTGAACAAGCAGCGCAAGCAGTAGCATAATTTGCTGCGCAAGGGTAAGCAAGGCATGTAGTTGTAGAGTCGTTCCATCCACATACTCCAACATAATCCATAGTGCAAACTGATGGTCTATTGTTAGGATTACATACGTAAGGATAAGTAACATGTATAACTTGTGAAGTCATATCCTTAGTTACAATGAAAAGTAATAGTAAAACTAATAACTTAGACATATAATTTATAATTATTTATTGATTAAATTTAAGGCTTAAATACAAATATTATAATTTAAAAATAAACGACTGACACGTATCACTACAAGAAGTAATAATCAAAACTATAAATACATTTTTGTAAATTGATAAATAAATTAATTATTATAACGAATACGATTATGTCTCTGAACTAAACTTTTCTCTGCTATAAAATATAAGAATCCTAGCCAAAATACTTTATAACCATTTGAATGAAA
>Ga0100378_1005957_pt1 | contig 11102 bp, 12 predicted proteins | sample CryGeymeta201502_FD_81535 | JGI IMG/M metagenome (GOLD analysis project Ga0100378, IMG submission 81535) | Groundwater microbial communities from Crystal Geyser aquifers in Utah, USA - Crystal Geyser metaG 2015-02 | ecosystem: Environmental > Aquatic > Deep subsurface > Groundwater | place: USA...
TCTATAAAAGAAGATGAAGGGTTAATGCAATTATTTAACTTATTTCCAAAATTACATGTATTTATTACATTTATATTATTTATAATTTTAAATATTAGTTTGTTGCTCCAGATTACGAAAAAGCATTCCAATTAATCCTTTATGTTGCAGGAGTTCTAAATACTGATATAAATGAAGTAAACACAAATAAGTTAGAATGGAAGAAAGCAAAATTCCATTGGACAGAAAATATTCTAAATTCATTAGAAGAGTATGATCCCTTTGGTCCAAAAAGTGCACCTAAATCAAAATACTTTATGGTTAATAAAATACTTGATCAGATTAACAATTACAACTATAATTTAGACGCCTTCAAAGAATACTCAACAGTCATATCACGTCTTTTTGATTTTATAACTTTAAGTAATTACAATTATAACAAGAATATTAACAAGAAATTTATTAATAAAACTTCAAATACTAACATATCATATTAACATATTATTAATTATTTAGTCTATACTGTTAGAAAAGACAACATTTTATATAGAAAAAAAGTGAAACAAGAATTAATTAAATTACGAGAACAAAAGCTGGAAGAGCAAAATGAAAGAGAAGACAAACGAAAAAAAGACTTAAAAGAAAATATAGAAGTAAATTTATTATATAATAATATATTAATTCTAATAGTTGTTTGTAATGGAAAATCCAGAAACAAATAAAGAAGAAGATTTTGATTCTGAAGAATTCTTAGCCAAATATGACTTTACAAATCCAGAAATAGTGGTACTTAAATTATTTATTAAACATATACTTATAATAATTATTAATTCTTAATAACTATTAATATTAAACTTATGTAGATTCCAGAAGAGGTTATTCTTGATATTGATGAAGATTACATTGGAGAAAGTGTTTAAACGAATAGAATATATTGTAATTTTGATTTAATTTTATAATAAAACTTATAATCTAATTAACTAATTAAAAAACAAAGAAAAGTATTTTAATAGTAGTTAAATTTATCATTATTAAGTTTATTTATCATATAATTTAATACTACTTTTTACTTAATATTGTAGAAACCATTAAAAGAATTTTGAATGTTTTTATACTATTTATTCTTATTAATATTATTCTTATTATTATTTTATTATTTAATTTAATTTTATATAAATTATTATAATAAAATATAATGAGTATAGGTGTTCCAATCAAATTACTTCACGAAGCTGAAAATCACGTTGTTACAGTCGAATTAAAAACAGGAGAATTATTCAGAGGATATTTAATGGAAGCAGAGGTAATATATTAATATATTTATATAAAAACTTATTATAGGACACAATGAATATTCGTCTTGACGATGTTAATATTACTTCCAGAGATGGAAAACTATATAATTTAGATCAAGTTTATTTAAGAGGAGGTCAGATAAGATTCTTTATCATTCCAGACATGTTGAAAAATGCTCCAATGTTCAAAAAGATTAAAAATCAAACTAAAGCTGCAAAACTTGCTCTTATTGCTAGAGGAAAGGTTAGAGGAAGAGGAGCCCAAGCTGCTGCTTCAAGAGGAAAACAAATTGTTGCTTCAGTTAATTTGTAATTGCTGGGAAATGGTTGATTTATCGATTGCTGATTGATTGACTGATGACTGAATGACTGAATGAAAATTAAATAAATTTACGTAATTAAAATTTAAATATTAAAACAAATATGAAATATGTGATAACAATTAAAGAAATAATGATAAGTAAGTTTTGTTTTGAATATTTATTATTATTGAATTTATTTTACTATAAAAATGTAAATTAGTTTTAAGATAATTGTAAAATATTTGTAAGATAATTGTAAAATATTTGAAAGTTTTTAAATTAATATTTTTAGTAATATAAAATATATAAATAAACTTATAATATTATATATTAATGTATTATATTAAATATGATAAAATGTCAAAACTTTATTCTATTACTATTATTTATCCATCTCAAGCACATTGATTATCTTTCTAAAATTAATTCCTGCATCTTCTAAATATCTTTCTTTCTCTTTATCAACTGTATTTTCCTCATTCAAGTATTTATACGAGTCATATTCCTTTTGTATATGTATATTAATTAATTTTATTTCTGACTTAAATTCGTTTTGATTTAAAGTACATTTTAACTAAAAATTAAACAATTTAAACTAATTATTTACTGTTTGATTGTTATATAGTAAAACCCATAGTAAATTTGAGATGATACTTTTAATTTTGATTGAACTCATACTTGATGACATTATTGCCAGAATTGAGCCTAGTAGATTTTCATTGAATAAGAAGTGTAGTTTATTTGTCGTGATGAATGATATGTTTCTTAATATAAAGATTATATTGTAGGTAAGGCTTTCTGATTTTGATTTAATTAGTAAGTCTGTTAAGTTTTCAAGGAATTCTTTGGAGGCCTATATAATATTATGATTTGGTTAATATGAAAATAATTAATATTTATGTTTATTTATTACAATCTTTTTAGAGATATCATGATCGAATGTCAAAGATATTAATAAAGTAAGGATTTTTGAAAGGAAGTTTTGATTGTTAACTGAATTCAAAAACTTTTTGGAAATGAACACTATGTATTAAATAATTAAATAATTGTAGTTTACTTTTATCAAGATCCGCAATTAAACTTTCAACAAATTTTAATTTGATTAAGTTGTTAATTATTGTTTTGCTTTGGAAGAAAGACTTTAAGAATTTGATAAATAGCTCGAAGTTAGGATTGTTATTGAGATTATTTAAGTTTTTGTAGAAATAGTTAAGAATGATTACAAGGAAGCTGTCTTTTTGATTATTAAAGTTCAATAGGAACGCCTTTTTAACAATATCAGAACCAGAAATCGAATTTAGCATCAGTTTAAGATACTCTTCAAATATTCCAGGATAACGTGTTGTCTCGTAAAATATATTGTACAGCATATTTAATAATCTCTCAGGTTTGTCAAGTTTCTCCTTCTCACTTATCATACTAGTAGAACTTACATTAAGTACTTCTCTATTGGACATTCCGATGTTCTTTTTAACTACAAAAATATTAAATGATAAATGATTATATAAATAATAATCTCTTACCGAAACACTGGTCTTTTTGAGGATTACTATATATAAAGTTTTGTAATAAGATCAAAGCTCCTTTGTATTCGTTTTTTAAATATTCAATTTTAATCTTCTTAGTTTCTTCATTGTCTTCGTTGTTCAATGACATGTTAGACATTGTTTTGTCTTTTTCTCCTTTTTCTATTTTGTCTAGTGCTATTTGGGGCTTTTTTAAATTTTTTGAGCTATTTCCTGAGCCTGAAGTGAGTAAACTATGTTTTATATTTGTATTCATCTTTTTGGAATCGACTTTGCTAATTTTGCTTTCGATTTGCCATTCGCGATCGATATTACTGTCGTTGATGTCATCGAGGGCTAATTGATAAATTGAATCATTGAGTTGTGTGATGTATTCTATAAACGTATTGATAAAATTTGACTAGAAATAAATAAAATCAATAACTTAATTTACATATTATATTATATGAAATAATAACTTACTCCTACAAAGATCTCTTTTGCTTTATTTGAATACAAAAGAAGTGATGACAATCCATTCATAATTATATTCTTATGGATAATATTATTATTTTCAAGGTTAAACACACATTTGATTCTAGAGTCATAATTCTCTACCTTAATCTGATAGGCAGTTTTAAACACAGTCATAAACTCAAGTAAAATCTGGCCTTCTTCTTTCAATTCGATTCTTGAACTGACTTCTTCGTTGTCTATTAATACTATTTCTTTGTCTTTTTTCTTAATTAATTCTATCAAATATGGAATTATCTTTACATATGCTAGTTTTAAGTCATAGTCATCTCTAAAAATTAGTATATCGTATGTATGATCTAAAAACTTTTGAGCATTGATTTTGTTAAAAATATCGTTGATTAGACTTGGGCTAAGGTAGAAAATAAAATGTATTAAGACTAAGTATTTCTGTAACATTTCTGCTATAATCATATCGAACTTACTAAATTTATACTCAATTACAAGATTCATTATTTCGTAAAATGAGTAAATCATCTGAATTATTTGAACACTGTATGATTCTTCAACAATCTTAAAATCAAATTTAAACACCATCAATAATAGATTAAAGACTTCAGATAGACATAAAATTATTTCTATTTTTGCATTTTCCTTTTGATTATCTAAGAACTTTTCATCATCATAATAAATTGCATTTCTTAGATACTGAGTTGAGTCAGAATTAATAAGGATTAACTTCTCTTTTTGTAGTATTATTAACTTGTTTATTGAATCAAAGAAGTTTGTCTGAAAGAATAAAAATTCGTGTTTATCCTTAAGTTGTAAGTAAGTAATAAAATATTTGAGAATACAAGAGGAGAATAGTGAGTACTTATTATCATTCATCTGTAAAATATTTAAAAATACCATAACATTCGACTCCTCAAACATAAATTCGTTTATTGATAATACTTCATCAACAACATTATAACTATTTTCATTAAGAATATCAGTATTTTTGTTACTAAATATAAATTTCATTGCGCAGAACATAAATTTGAAACATTCATGTTTGACATAAAACGGATAGTTTTTTAACATGATAATCTCCATAATAGTATCAAGAATCATAGAATGCTTTTGGAAAAGCTCTTTCGAAACAATATTTGTTAATATTTGAATAGAAAGATATGTGTGTTGGCTAAAACTTGAGTTGAGGTACTTGACTAGAGAGTATGATTGATTTATTAATATTTCTTTGATTTCTGATTTGTTATAATTATTAGTACTACTGTTCATATTACTTATACTAACGTTATTACTATTGTTACTATTGCTATTGTTATTTAAACACAATTCTGAAACTCTCTTAATAAAAATCAACAAATAATTAATAAAGTTATAGTTATGCATACTTTCATTCAAATCTAGCTTACTTAGATAAAAATCAGCATTATTTAATAATGTCGTTATAAAACTCAAAGGAGATATATCAATAAAAATAATTATAATCTTCATTAGTTTAGAACGTATCGTTAGGAACTTATCATTAAATACAATAATATTCGAGAATATTTCAAAGAATTTTATAAATACATCTGAGTTAATATTATTCCTAAGATTATCAACAAAATAATTTTTATGTAGTCTATCTAATATATCAATTGAGTTAAAAATTTGTAAGACTAATGACTCATTCTCTTGACTTTTATCAAAGTTTTCAATAAAGGCTCGTGTTGATTTTAAAAAGTTTATATTGGATAAGATAAAATTGTAAATGTACTTTAGTAAATGCCAGTAGTTCTTGTTTTCTTTTGTTTCTATTGTTGTCTTAATATTTAACTTTGCAAAAACTGTTGAGAGATATACATTAATAAATGAAAGTATGTCTGTTATTATATTTTTTTCTTCGTTTGAAGTAGGAAGTATTTTCTTTAGGAAGTTAAAGATAATTTCTATTTCATATCCTAGTATTATTTCGTTTTTAAGTATAAGTAGGTTGAAAAAAGCAAAGGTGTTCATATAAATATCACAAAAGTTGTAATTAGAAGAGTCAACATTAGTAGTGAGATTTTTAATGTTTTTAATAAATTTTTCACGTTTTTCGATTGATATTAGGTTAACTGTGTCTTCTATATTTTCTTTGTAGTTAATATAGTCAATTATGTGTTTATTTGAAACGAATCTTTTGTTGAGAAGTTTTGAACTAAAATTGATTAATATATATGAGTTAATGAGTAAATAGGTTATGTTAATTAAATTAAGATTAATTATTATTTATTAGTACTTACTAGTTGTTTCTAAACTCACAATAAACAGTAGGTAATGTACTAAAGAAAAATGTTTCATATATTCTAGGAAGAATAAATTCATGTTCGGAATTCTCATATTGCTCTGTTCTTTCTTGATTGTATAACCTTTCTGATGATCCTTTTACTAAACTATCCTTAATTAATGAACTTATATTAACTTCTGAGAATGTAACAAAGTTCAAGAAAATAATAGCCTGTATGGATAGACCATGTTTTGAAAAGATTAACGGAACACAAGCGCTTACGAATGTAAAAGCCTCATTATTGTATAAGTCATTATTATCTTTGTTATTATTGTTACTATCATCAATTGTTAAGAAATTAACTACAAAATCTTCATTCATATTGAAATACATAATTAGATTAATCAATTTTAATAGACTTCCCATATATAACAAAACTTCATTACTTATCTTAGAGCAATAATTGAAATCTAACGTAGCTATGTTTTCATACTCTGAATACTTTAGAAATATCTTAATAAACTCACTTTTAAGTAGATCAAATACTTCATTATTGAATAAGCTTTTTCTTGACTTAACTAAAAATATTAGTTGCTCTATAGCTGATCTTTTTAGGTTTGTTTCCATTTTGGTTGAAAAGATAATATTAAGAAGTTGTGTTGAGTCTAAATCAGCCTGTCGCATAGAGTTATTTTCAATATTTTGAATTAAAGCGTTAAATTCTGTCTCAGCTGATTGTATTATGTATATACTATCTACTTTTTTAATTTGATCACTGTTTGTTAGGTTTACAAATTCTAGTATTCTTGTTTCTAACTTAGTATAATGAGTTTTAAAATAGTTCACCGCATTTAGTCTAACTAATTCATTCTTTGAAAAGAGTAGTTTTAAATACTTCAAAAACTTTTCTCTTAAACTTATAGATTCTAGCTTAATATTTAATGAACTCAATTTAAAGTTTTTCGGGTTAATAGGCAGTATCTGAATAAAATAAGCTAAATTCTGCTTTAAAAATGTATTTTGCTTAGAGTTAAAACATCTCTCAAGTATTTCTAATATAATCTCGGTTATTTCAGCTTCAAATGATGAGTTGTAGTCATTAATATCGTTTATAAGTAATAATAAGTTTTCTGGTTGAAACTCCATTAGTTCTTGTAAGTAACCTCTGCTTTTTAATTCGTATTGTAGTTCTTTAATGATTATCACTTTGGAGTTATAATCAGTAATCGACATAACTTTCTTAAAGTTTTGAGCAAGTTCTTCAAAATCATCTCTATACTTATTTTGTTTAGCAATCTCCCATAAATCAAAAAGAATCCTTACGAAAGGAATTTCTACATTTTGAACAAAATTTGATGAGATAATTATATTAGAGAAGTTCTGAATTAAGTAATCATAATCATTTTTATCTGATCTATCAAGTTTTATGTACTTTTCGGAAAGATTCTTAGAGATTTTAATTGACTTTCTAATTATCTCTGCCTTTTCATAATCATCCAATAACTCTGATAGTACATCGAGTAGTTCTCCGTCCTCACTTTCTTTGATGAATTTAAGTTTCTCAAGTAATTTTGATATTTCCTTAGTAGTTGCTGAGAAAAATAAGATATCTTTTATTTGTGAGACAACATTAATATTTTGTGCTAGGAATTTTTTAAGCGAGTCTTGTGTAAAGTTGTTGATAAACTTTACAAAGAAATCAATGACTTTTTCTAAATTCTCACTATTGGGTAGTTTGTCTTTGATATCTAAGATTAATACATGGAGTTTCTTTATAATTTGTTTAAATATAACCATCCATTCATCATCTTGGCTATCGAAAATAATTTTCTTTAAGAATGTAAAGTTTTTATTGTGAAGCTGTAAACTTAATGGAATTTTCTCATGATCATTGCAAGATAATATTAAAGCTTCCATTCCTAATACTAAGAAATCTCGAACTGATAATGAGGTTTTCTGAAACTCAGACCCTGTATCTTGACCTAAAGAGCCTAGAGTGCCTAATGTCCCCGTAATTTGACCTTGGTTGCTCTTTTTATTTGTATTAAGATTGATAGGGGGATAAATAATATTAGCTTCTACACTTTCATTACCTTCTCTAGATTTGAGGGCTCGTGCGATTAGATTTGCAGGGTCTTTATAGTACATTACTTTCTTTTCCAATAATACTAATATTTTTTCATATATCATGAAGGATATAATTCCGTACTCGTAGCAGGATGTTTTTTCAATTATGATAAGGATAAACTAAAATTATATAAATATTATATTAAATTAACTTATTGATCATTGCTATATATAACCATTTTAATAACTTACTTTAAATAAATCAGCATTCTGCAAAAAGTATTCTATTGGGAAGTCATCTAGTACTTGATGATATATACTTATTAAGGCTTTTAATACTTGCATTGGATCTTGCTTATATCTGAGGTTTATATTCAAATCAAAAATAAACTGTTGATCGTCTTTAATTAAATTAACTAATGGGAAGTTCGGCTTGAACGATAAGTATTTTTGATTTTCATTTGATATTGAGTTTTCTGAGTATAATGAGTTGTTATTTGATCTTTCGCCATAAAGTATTTGTGGTTTTGATGTAATTTTCATATTATTCATTGTATTTGTGGCTTTTGTTATGTTGACAGTTGGTTTAGGATTAATATTGCTTGTATTGATATTACTATTATCTTTTTTAGTTGAGTTAAACTGATTTTGTGTAAAGTTCGAAAGCCCAGTTTTATTATAATTTTGATTTTTATTGTTAAAGTTTTGATTTGTGTTTTGATAAGCATTAGTATTAGTGTTTTGATTCGTATTTTGAATTGTATTCTGATTTTGATAAGTATTTTGATTTTGATTATTTATATTAAAGTTTTGATTAGTGTTTAAACTATTTATATTAAAATTTTGTTTTGTATTAATGTTGTTACTGTTATTGTTGTTATTGTTATTCATGTTTGTTTGATTAAAGTTAGTATTTTGATACATATTTGTATTGGTAAAGTTTACTTGACCTTGACTATCACTCATAGACATGATAGGATTTAATGAATTTGACATCGACATTACATTTTGTTGATTTGAATTGTTATCCTTCTGCTTAGTTTTATTTACATTATTCATGGAAGTATTGTTATTGTTATTATTATCCTTAAAAGTATTATTTTGATTACTTTGATTTAGGCTAAAGTTAGAATCTGAAAAATTAGGTCTGTACTCTTCAACAATCTTTACAGATTTATTATTACTTGTATTAAGACTGTTAGTGTTATTATTATTGTTCGTTTGAGCAATTAAACTTATTATATCATTACATATTTTCGAATATATCCCTCCGTTAGCAATATCAGTTAAGAGATTGCAAAGTCCTTCTTTACGTAAAACTTCCAAAAATTCTTGTTGTACCTATATATTACTATATAATTTTTACATTTTCTATACAAAATTGTAGTATTTCTAATGATTGTAGTTTATTCTTAATTTGAGGCTTATTTATGTGATTGATAATAAAGTATATTATATTTGATGTTAGCTTCTCAGTTTCGTTTATATTGTTTAGACTTAATGTATTACATTTCATTTTGGTGTATATTCTTCCTACATTTCTATCGCTAATCTCTTCTGAACTTTCTATTAAATGTTATTGATTAAGTTTTACTTAGTTTTTCGATTATATCATCCATATTATTTTTAATTAATTTAAATTATTTTAAGTTTTATAATTTGTTATTGTAATTTATTTGTAATATTAATAATTGTTATTATTACTTATTATAATTATTATAAATTACTAATACAAATATAATCAAGTATAATAAATTTTATCATATATTAAATACTTAATACCAAGATGGAACCCATCCCAAAAACAGATACAACCACAAGTTCAAAAAAAGAAAATATAATACAGACAAAAAGTGATACAAAAATCACTAGTAATACATTACAAAATAAAGTAACGCAAATGTTCTTTAACAAAGACATCATGAATTTAATTCTCAAATTCTTAGACGAAACTAACCAAGAAAATCTAAAAAAATGTTTTAAAAATAAAGGATTTAAAGAAAAGAAAAAAAAAATTAAAGAAATAATAAAAAATCACATTTGTGATATAGGCGAACACAACAATAAGTACAAATTTAAAATAGTTGATAATAAGTCTTTAGTCATTACTACCTCTATATTTAATGTCGAAAGAAATTTATTAAAGACATTTACTTATTTATACCATAAAGAAACCGATGATAAATTCCAAATCGAAAAAGAGGACTTGTATGCCTATCTAAAAGTGTTACCTAGTATGACATTTACACTTTCAAACACTTCTAATGATTATTTAAGAATTTCTAAGGGTATTATACCTTTTGAGTTAAATGACGAAGAAACAGTTGACCTTTTTGATGAAAATAAGTATGAGATGTTTTACAACCAAAGTGATCTATCTAAAATAGATTTTTCTAATAAAGACAGTGTAATAGAAAGACAAAGAAAGATAATGGAAGCAATGAATACGAAAAAGGAGACAATATTTTATCCTTTGGAGTTTATATCTGGGATTACTTATTGGTCTATTATACTATGTCACGGTGGCTATTTCGCAGCTGGCTTCTTCCATAAGGACACTGTAATCGAACATAAATCTGATCACAAGTACGTAACAAGAAAAAAGGCAGGACAAAGACAAATCAATAAGGATAAGAGTAAATCAATAGGAAATTCAGGTAATATTTATAATTTAACATAATTTAACCTAATTTAATAGTTGGAGCCCAGCTTAGAAGAGACGGAGAAAAGAAGCATCAGGAAAACATTGAATACATCTTAAAAATGAAAGATGAATTTCTTATAAAGAGTGATGTTATATTCTTACAAGCTCCTGGATTGAATAAAATGATATTTATTGGTGAAGACAGATCTTTAGCATCGTTTAAGAAGAAAATAATAAATATCCCGTATAATTGTGAGCGAGCAAATTATACTCATATGATGGAGATTTTTACTAAGTTAACAACAGTTAATCTAGAGATTACAAATAATGAAGCATTAAAGAAGTTACTAAATAATTAATATAAACAGATATTTTTATAAATTTCAAACATTTTTATTATGAATATTATAAATTATTATAATTATTATAAGTAAGTAGTAATTGTATTTTAATTGGGGATTGGGGATTGGGGATTGGGGATTGGGGATTGGGCCCAATCCCCAATCCCCAATCCCCAATCCCCAATTATTATATTGTACAATGTAATTGTATTATATATAATAAATATTAATTTTGTCA
>Ga0100378_1005958_pt1 | contig 11101 bp, 14 predicted proteins | sample CryGeymeta201502_FD_81535 | JGI IMG/M metagenome (GOLD analysis project Ga0100378, IMG submission 81535) | Groundwater microbial communities from Crystal Geyser aquifers in Utah, USA - Crystal Geyser metaG 2015-02 | ecosystem: Environmental > Aquatic > Deep subsurface > Groundwater | place: USA...
CTGGTCGTAAACATTATAATGGGAGGTTCAATCACTCTTAAATATAAGAAACAGGAGTGTTGAAAAGTCCTGAAAAATACCCCTATTAGAACAGAATAGCGATGGATAAAACATACATGCGAAATCTGGACACCACCGACATAGAAGGAGCAGGCAGCGGCACCAGAGTCAACGAAGCAGTCAGGTATAAATTAAGAGCACAGGAGTAGTTAGCCCGTAGATATCATCAATCCCTTGATTTACGCGAAAACAAGGAGCATGAGTATGAAGAGAAGAGGCGATAGTTAGCAATAAAGCAATTATAAAGCATCAAAAATAAAAAATAGCAAAAAGTCAAGGATTCTCTTGAGAATAGCAGCATAACTAACAATCCTGAGCAGCGATATAGATCTATTGATGTTAACCACCCTCAGTAGCATGTGAATAGTAAGCAATAAGACAACAAATTTATTACTTTGCTACCCAAGCCATACTACAAAGGGCTAGAACATGAGCCAAAAGAACCCAAATACGTTAGCAAATACATTGAACCTCTTAAAAGATAGCAATCAGATCCTCTTCCAGCCAGCAGTCCTCCTCAAAATAAGGAGCATATCAGTAGCAGCACTCAGTTTGATGATCATCTAAGTCATGTTTTCAACGCCAGCGACAGGCATAAGTCAAACCCAGCCTACGTCAGCAATTATGATCATGAGCTCCAAAGAAGAAGAGAAGAGTATCGAAAGACCATCGAGCTAGACCATGCCGCTTACAATCAGTTGACCGACAGAAAACAATTCAGGAAACACAATCCTACAAACTTATCTTTTAGTTTGGCTGGCCAGTCAGTGGTCGGAGGCCGATGATAATTAATACGATTTTCAAACAAATAGTATCACCCAATCCTTCTAAGTAGCTTTTCTCCCTGGTCGACGGTTCTGTCCAAAAGGCCAAGCACAATGCTATCGTATTCGTTTCTTTTTCTTCTTTCTCCCTAGGTGAAATTGTCAAATTTGACTCTAGCTTGTTCAATCATGCCCATCAATGAGCTGGTTGACTGACCTCTCAGTTTTTTTGCTTACTTGAGCTCTAGGGTAAAGTTTACCGTCTTAGATTTGAGATCATTAGAGGTAGATGAAAGAGTTTTATTAAGAGCAGCTTGATCCTTTTTTATGTTAGTTTTAAAGGCAGCAATCTATTCTTCCATTTCGGCTTCAGCATTCTCCTTTAATTGTCTCCAACTTTTTTTGTATGCAGCCATTTCTCTTTCAAGAGAAGCGAAGTTCTTTTCGAAAGACAGCTTTAGGTTGTTCAACTAATTCATGGCTCTAGCCCTCACAACTTCTAATTCTTGCTCCGTCTACTCAACATACTTTTTGAGCTACTCGTTTGATTCTAATCTCTGAGTAAAGAGCAATGTACTTTAAGGAGTTCTTGGTTGGTGGCAAACGTCTACCTAAGCTTGGCAAGGTGATCCTCAAGCTGTTCGATGGATGAGGGTTCTACCGGTTCTTGCGACTTAAAGAGATTGAGTGGCGGGGCCTTGTAGAAGTCTAAATGTCAGGGGAGGTACCTGAAGAGGCGGTATCGTTTTCTTCAAGATAAGGCTTTTTTTCTTCTGTGGAATACATATTCTAAAATTATGCTAAATCATTCTTTTCCCTTCATGCTCATAAATAGCACCTTACTGCCACATCTGTCAGTGATGTTTTGGACTGTCTACAAATAACGGATCTGCATGGCGGATTGTCCATTCAGAATCTCTGAGGTTTCCTTTAACATTTTAGCTGTCTCCACATTCGCTTTGGCTTCGATAATGGTGGCTTCTGATAATCTACGCTGAATGGCGGCGGATTGCATGTTTTTTTGGGTCTCAGCCTGCAAAATCAAATCTGAATATTAGTAATTCTACCTTTGATAAAAATGTTTTCGATGTATAACCCCCAAGGATAGATTTTTTCCTTGACGTATACCTCCAGCTCATTTGCTACCCTGTTACGATGCTCAAGCAATTCCTGGAAAGTGTTCTAGCCCACAACTGATCTTAAAGCTGCATACGACATTTCTTTGATAAACTATCTTATTCTTTGCGTGTCATTTCTGAGTTTATAGACTAACTTGTAGGGCTGAATGGCTCGGTAGTAAACAATAGTTTGGATGCTCATGCTGACGTTGTCCTTAGTGATGACTTGCTGGGGAGCCAAGTCAAATACATTAGTTTTCATGTCCACTAAAATAACATTTTCGCTCCATGGGTTGATTATATGGAAACCAGGCTTTAGGATTTTTAAATATCTTCCGAAAGACTGGTGAACTCCTAGCTGAGCTGTCGGAATTTGGTAGGTGGGCGAAGTGCAACAGCAGCATATGCAAGGACACCACATTTTGAGGCAACCAGTGAAGTTACCACAACACATCAGGCAGGATTCGTAGCAGGTGCTTTCATATTACTGCACTTTCTGGTTTTGGAAGTCATCATCATCTAGATCATCAATCAATTAATGCTGCTTCATGATATTAATATAAGGATGATTATTGTAGCCATGAAAAAGATAAGGTATCAGGCATAGATCGCAAGGTGTCGAGTGAAAAATCGGGCTTTGGCTTAGTCGTCTCCTATTTTTCCTTCTTTTAACAACTTCGATGTAAATTCCAAACGAGGAACATCTATTAACTTTTCCTTATCCTTAACTTCCTTTAAAGGTTGCTCCTCTTTTCTCCCTTCAAGTTATGCAGGAACTTAAGATTACTTGTCTTTGGCTTCCTCTATTCTCTATATTGACATAATTTATGTCAAGTTGAAAGCTTTATTTTCCTGAAGTTTGTCTGTCAGAACCACAACTTCTTCCTCCTCGATAACAGGATCCCCTGATGATTAATTTCCTTCGGCCTGGGAAGAATGGGCAAGAGTGGGAGAGTTTGTCGGTGAATTTGGACTGTTTCTAATTTATGGAAGTGGCTCTCTTTCATTTTTTTGAGCATTTTGGTATCTATCAGGCAGATGAAGTACAGGAATAGCTACGTTGTTTCTTCCAATAGATAAATTGAAGCCAGTTCCGCCCTATGATCCGTTGCTTTGGCCGCTGTTTCCCTGAATAAATTCATATCTTACATTATACTGGTAAAAATTACACTATTCTTCAAGAGAAAATGAAGCCGTACTCTGGAAGCTAGCTATCTTGGTTTCGTATTTTCTGCAAATTCTCTTCATATCCTTTCCCATAGCCTGAGAAGCAGCAACCAACTATTTCTCTTGCTTGCGAGTCAGTTGGGCAATCAAGCTTACATCGAAAGCTGACTGTTCATTCTTATTGTAATTTTTAGTATTGGCATAATTAGCTTGCTTCAAAGTTGTAAAATATGTTTAGTATATTTCAGGTTCTTTCTGAGTGAATTATCTGAGAATTTATTATGAAACTCTTGAGAGAAGTTCCTTGATGATCTGATAAATTTTATTCTTGACAATACCTCCTGAGTTAGCTCCTTTGTATGCATCGAGCAAAGCCTTGAAGGAAGAGTCGTTAATGGGCACTGCGATAGCCTTTACTTGTTGACTGTTGATCAGCCCCTCCAAGAAAGAGAAGTAATGAATCTTAGTGATACTTTTCTGCATAGATGATAATTTACAAACTGGCTGATCTCTGTGGCGAGGCTCAATAATTTACTGATATTTTTCACAAACACGTCAATCTAGAATGTAACAGTTGGTTCGTTTTATTATTTTTGGTAATACCTGTTATCTTCATTATCACTATTGATCCTGCTGAAGAGGGCCTCAAGGTATCGGCTTACGTTGAACAACTTATCCTAGTCAAGAGCTATCAATTCATTGTAGAAACGCTCCATCATTTTACCTGTCACCAAGATGTTTGATATTCTTTTGAAGTCTTAAAAATACTAAAAGTAAGACTGCTTGGTGGCTGATAAAATTTCATCAAGAAAGACAAGCGCACCGTCAAAGAAAAATTCATCTTTAATGTTACTGAATATCTATTCGATAGCCTTTTCAAGGATTGCTTTTTTGAGAGATTCGTACTTGTATTACTTATTTTTGTCCTCGCTTGTGAGAAGTTGGGCAATGAGAGTACTAATAGATGAGTATTGGATGTTCTTAAGCAAGAGCTCAAGTATTTCAGGGTGTGATTCGAAGTATGCTAATACTGGTATTGGTTCATGCCTGATGAAGAATGAATACATTTTTTGCAAATACCCCAAACAGGTTTCATTCTTCTATTTGTTTTTCAGAATTTCAAAACTAAGAGCTACCATTTATTCTCGGCTGATCTACACATCTCTTTGTTCTTCAGGAGGAATAGAAACATCCTCATCGTCGTCAAATTTGAACAATCTTTCAGCTTAACTTGTGATTCCTCCCTCATTGATTTCTTCCTTGATTTCGCCCTCTTCAGGTTACTACTTGGGAGGAGGCTCGAAGAACATTTATGCAATTTAATGATCTTAATTTCCAAGAACTTAGTTGGCAGTAAAGGAAGCTTTCTTCATGTCTTCGTTCTAAAGCTCTTCATAACTGATATTAAAGGCTAGCTGGAGCATTCTCACTGAGAAAGCTTTGTGGGTTCTGCAATAGTTGACAAATCTTGTCAATTGTGAGCGGATGGAGGAGGAAATGTTGGGTGTGCTAAGAAATTCCTCGGCCGACACAGTATGATTACGGAGTAGTTTTTAAATAGGTTTTAGATTCTTCATGACCTGAGTGACAAGAGATGTTACTTGTGGTATATCGGTTTGTTTTGAATAGTCTCAAAAAATTTTATAACTAACAACATCTATTTATCAATGAGGCAAGTACAATAAAAATGATTAGCCCTCTGAAGATAACCTACTCCTAATCGATGCGTCTATCGTTTTTAGCTTGCTCAAACGCTCAGACATGCTTTCTTTGGGGGTTTTACAGTGACGAGTCTAGGACCAGTCTCGACTCCCGCCAACTGACATCCAGGTGGCCATCTCCAATTATTATTGACGTTCTTCTGAAACAAAAGCTTGAGTCTTGAAATGTTTGTAAATTGGTGATTCTGGGGCAACAACACCTAATTTTTTCATTTAAAATTGTTTGGAGTCTTTTGGTGTGAACTCGAGTTTTGACAGAACTGTCATCACCTGATCATAGTCATAGTTTGTGATTACTTCCTTAACAGGGTAGATTGCTTCCTCCGCCTCAAATTTATTTTGAGGATTAATAATTCTTTTATCAAACAAACTGGCTATATCCTAGACAAGCTAGAATATGATGTTCTGCTGAGATTCAGGAAGATGGATGTATTTTTTAAGAGATGAAGTGAAGAAAAGATTTAAGATGTGGTTGTAGACTGAAGAGTACTTTGTCGGATCGTGACGAGGGTAAAGCTCATCCATAAGAGATTGGTCAAGCAGAAAGGAGTAAAAGAATAACTTCTTGACTGATGAAAAAGCTACATCTGTATGGTTGTGATGTTGCTCCTCCACAAGGTCCTTTAGTTGGGATAACAGTTTCATGAGCTAGATTGGTAGTTCATTGATAAAATCAATAATGTCTTCCTTGAAAAATGTCTTACAAGCTTTGAAGAATTCATATGCTTCGTTGTTTCCACTTCTCATTGATATTTTTACAATCATCTGATGAAATTTCCTGAGAATAGGTGTATAATATAAGGCAAAATGATTTCTCAAAAAGCGAAAGAGAGGATGCTTTCCTTCCTCGAATAACTAATCAGGGTCTTTGAAGCTGCTGATGTAGTATCTGTATAGGTTTATCAGCATTTCTTCTCCACTGAACTTTACTCCTTCATACACTCTGGAGCCTTATTTCCAATTCAAGTAGATCCTCAAAAGTGAAAGGTGCACATTATCTGGTCCTTCAGCCAAAACAGCAACTACTTTGTTGAGCTGGGATGAAAAAATAACCTAATTGACATTGGCATAGCTAACATCGTATTTCATACGACTTTCTAAGCCTACATATTTTCCTCTGTATTTCAGAAAAAGTTCTCTTGAAATATGCTCCTTTACCAGGATACGATCGACTGTTTCCAGTATGTTTTCCACATATCTCTTAGTTTTTTATTGACTGCGGCCTTTCTCCAAAGATGTCTTTAGCTGTTTGAAGAATGCTTATGAATTTGCAAGAACTTTTACGAGCTCAAGAGTTGTTTGTCCATCTCTTTCAGAAGTATTACTCTGATCCATACTCATTTGAGATGATGACATCCATCCATAGAACGAAGAGCTGTTAGGTTGAAACTGTTAGCCATTGCGAGAGAAACTATAAAGATTGTTTATTAGATGATCGATTATCAAAATACTGAGAAGTTCAGCTTCACCATGAGGACGGACTTTGGCTTGAGAGTTTACTGCTACAAGGAAGGCAATAATCTGGTCAGCAAAAGATTTACCATCTTGAGCATAACCTTGAATAAAGAGATCCATAAGCGTTGCAAGACCTTAATTGGATAGATAATACCTCCTAAGTCAATGCTGTTTCGAAACACAGTAAAATCGCAGAGTTCTTCCCACACTTGGGTGATTCTATTGTCCATTTTAAAATGAAAACGATAGACATATCAAAATTCCTGCTGAACCTCAGCCTCACTCATCTTAAAATCGATTCCGTCATCATTGTCAAGACCCATTTGCTCCTGGAACTTACGCCTCTTCATCTCTTCTTATTGCAAGAATTTTTCATAGTCATCTTCCTAGAGAGGTAACTCTTCAGCAGGAGCACCAGAATCTGTCTGAGATAGAGGTTACTCGCCTTCCAATCTGTTGTGAGCTTCCCAAGCTGAATTGTAGATCTGACTATTCATCAAACCTTTCTCCTCCATTTCACTGATGATATTATCGACCTTTTCGCTATTTGTGAGGGCATCAATAATTTTTTCATGCTCAGTGACGTTTTTATCCATGAAGTCGAGACTTTTGGTGACAATCTAGAGTTGATTGACAATTTTTTCAAGCTAGAAGGACATTATCTCAGCAATTTTCTGAATAGAAGCATAAGTACATTGGATTTAAATGATTGACCAGGTTGAGTTTGTTTTGGCTTTTCTTTCTCTTGCTGATTTTGAACTGTGTATGCGTTGCTTTCAGAAAGGTCAGCAGAAAGTTTATTACTCTTGAATAGAGGTTGAAGACCAGTTCCATTAGCTTTCTCTTTGAAATTATTTTCATCACCTCTTCCTGAGTTGTTGAGCTCTCTGTCGAAATTGCTCATCCAAATCATCACTAACTTATCATCTCCTCCTGTCGCAAAGTAATCTCCCTTTTCGTTGAACTCAACTGTCTTCACGTTGCCCTCATGACCAAAAACAGTCCATCCCAGTCGACCTTGCTTCAACTCCCAGATCTTGATTTTGTTATCATCTGAGACCGAAGCCATGTGATATCCTAAAGGATGGAAGGCAATCCTGTTGACTGGTCTATCATGAGCATTGTAGTGCTGAATTAGTTTGCCAAGACGGGTGTCCCATACTTTTATCGTACCGTCAATAGCTGAGGCAGCAATACAAGTCCCATCAGGGGTAAACTTGCAACTGAGGACCTCTGACTTGTGCTCTGTGAAGGTGGCAGAGATTGTTGCCTTGGTGATATCCCAGAGTTTGACTGAGCGATCATCTGAGCAACTGAGGAGTAATCTTTCATCGAAGGAAATTTGGCATTACCTGACCCAATTTGTGTGTCCAACGAAGCTCTGCTTGAATTTACAGTCTAAATCCCACATTTTGATTGTTTTGTCAGAAGAACAGCTCATCAAAAAATCTTCCTGTCTGGAGAGACTAAGCTTTAAGACGGGGCCAGAGTGAGCTTTCACTGTTTTGCACTTGCCATTGCTATATATCGACTTTTTTACACAGAATTCTTCCAGATTCGGATCTATCGATCATCTGCACATGAAATAACCTTGCTTGAGTCGGCGTTAAAGAGCACATCGTTGACTTGACCCTTATGTCCGACAAATTTGAATGGTCGAATTTGAGGTTTGAAGTTCCAGACTTCAACCAAACCATCAGCGCCACCCGATACTAACTGTTTCCTGTATGGACAAAGAGGTACATTTAACGAGAAAAACCAACACTAGCGACTCCTTTTTCATGTCCTCTGAAGCACCTGACAAGAGAAGGGTCTTCTGCTGTGGCGACGGTTCGAATGAGACCTTTTGCTTATTACATTGACTGTTTGTATTTAAATGATTTATATAGTTCCACAAAGTCATTTGATTTGCTAATATTATATGGAGAACACAGAAGATATTTACGCTAACCTACAATATCACTATGGCTTTGGAAATGGCTTCCTCAGCGAAGCCAAAGCCGACGCCGTCCCAAGGAGTATATTTCATGATATTTAGACCAGAATAGTCCTCTAAAACTCAAATACGGGCTTTACCCAGAGCAACTTTCAGGAACAGCATTCACTCTCAAAAGGGCTGAAAACCAAAGAACCTGGCTCTACAAGTTGAGACCTTCAGTTATTGAAGGACAATATCACAAGGCTAAATATCCCTACAGAATCATCGCCAGCTATATGCAAAAGGAGAACATTTAATCAACGCCCAATCAGCTTAGATGGAATACCATTCCTTCAGTCAAAGAAGGAGAGTCAGTCAACTTCGTTCAGGGTATGGTTTCTCTGTTGGGAGCAGGAGAGCCCTCTCTTAAGCAAGGAATGGCCATTTATGCATACTCAGCGAACAAATCCATGGACAAGACCGCGTTTTATAATGCAGACGGAGACTTCATGATTGTGCCTCATTCAGGAACTCTTTACGTCAGGACACTTACTGGTAGGTTGACTGTCAAGCCAAAGGAATTTCTGATTGTCCCCAGAGGTATCAAATTTTCGATTGATGTCAAGGAAAATGTGAAGGGATGGATAGCTGAAGTGTTTGGTCAGCATTTCACTCTTCCTGAGTTGGGTCCTATTGGAGCTAATGGTCTTGCCAACCCTGAGCACTTTGAGTACCCTACTGCCTGGTTCGAAGACAAGAAAGAGGAGTGGACAATCATCAACAAGTATATTGGTGAGATGTTTGAAGCTAAGTCTGATTTCTCCCCTTATGACGTTGTTGGCTGGAAAGGAAACTACTCAGCTTACAAATATGACATGTCAAAGTACAACACTATCGGCTCAATCTCCTACGATCATCCCGATCCCTGCATTTTCACTGTGATGACTGTCAAGTCAGCTATGGGAGAAGGGTAATAATATGTTTATTCAGCACAGCTACCATGGATTTCGCTATTTTCCCTCCAAGGTGGTTGGTAGCATAGCATACCTTCAAACCTCCTTATTACCATCGCAACTGCATGACTGAGTTTATGGGCAACATCTGTGGCGATTACGATGCCAAAGGAAGAGCTTTTGGTCCCGGATGCTCATCACTTCATTCTTGCATGACACCCCATGGACCTGACACCGAATCATACGAAAAGGCTGTTTTGGGAGATTAAAAACCATACAAGATATCCGAAGATAATCTTTCCTTTATGTTTGAGTCCGGCTGTTTGCTCAAACTGACCTCTTTTGCTTTCGATGGCTTTGCCAGCATTCAAGATGACTATCCCAAATGTTGGGAAGGCCTAAAGACTATCCGTCACTCTGCTGAATGATTGCATGTTAGTTGATAGTGGTTAAATATTAGAATAGGAAGATCATTGGCAGTGCTACTTGATTTAGGGTATTTTTGCATTGAGTTTTTCAAAAGAGACTGTGACTTCCAAAGATATCTATCTTGCTAGCTAGATGTTGGTGTCAGAGTTGAGAAATAAGGTCACCATCAGGTTTTTCGAATGGGCCAGATGGATCAGATTATCTTCGTAGTAATAATTGACTGCCCTGATTTAGGAATACGTTTTGGTCTATGATAAGCTAGATCGTACCTTCTAGAGATTGCTTTGAGCCTGTTTGATGGCACTGATGAGCATCGAGGTCGCCTGCACGAATTTTTAGTTATCTTTTTGTGGTACACTTTGGCAAATCAGTATTCCATCGCTGTCCGATAAGACGATTCCTTTCAGACAGTAGAACTCTTCAACAATTCTTCTCAGGAACTAGGTGCTTTAGCCTCCCATTAAAATATATGATATTAAACTGCATATATCAATTAGAAATTTAAAGTTAATGTCTAAGAACTCAGCTATCGACATCATCCTCAGAGTCCGACCGCACAAAAACGTATACAAAGGATTCAGTACATAATTGGATATTCAGATATCAGCAAATAATAATCCCGAGCCTAATTTTTCATCCCCAAGGAAAGCTAAGAAGGCTACATTAATAACAAATAAGAGAAACGGTCGTTCCTTTTCAACCAGGTTTTCGGGATGGACACAAGACAGGAATAAATATTCGATAAAGTTGCCAAAGATGTTGTAGATTCGGCCCTTGAAGGCTTCAATGGCACCATTTTTGCATATGGTCAGACAGGTTCAGGAAAGACCTTCACGATGACCGGAGGAACCAGCAGCTATTAAGATAGAGGTTTGATTCCCAGGACACTCAGCTATATTTTCAATTAGTGCAAATCGAGAAGTGGTAGCGTCAAGGTCAATATCAGCTACATGCAAATTTATCAGTCAGTTGGCTATGACTTGCTTGCTACCTAAAATCTGACCAAAAAACTTGAAGATTTGCCGAAAGTCTAGCCAAGAGAAGGAGCCAATGGATAACTCCAACTCAATAATCTCCAATCATTCAACTGCCAAACATAGTAGGATGCTCTTAACTTTTTGTTCATCGGTGATACCAACAGAGTGGTCAGTAAGACTCCCAAGAACGACGAATCCACACGATCTCATTGCATCTTCATCATCAATATTGAATCATCCAAGCCTAACAGTGATATCAAGACAGTAGCTACGGTTCACCTGGTCGATTTATCAGGCTCAGAAAGAATCAAACAGACGAATGTTGAAGGCTTGCTGGAGAGGGAAGCTATCAACATCAACTTGGGCCTTCATTATCTTTAGAGAGTCATTGTTCAGCTTAATCAAAAGGCTCGTGGTTAGAATGTTCACATCAGCTATAGAGATTCTTTGATGACCATGGTGCTGAGAGATTCTTTGGGTGGTAACTGTAAGACTCGAATGATAGCTACTATTTCTCCAAAGCAAGAAGATATCATGTA
>Ga0100378_1005963_pt1 | contig 11098 bp, 20 predicted proteins | sample CryGeymeta201502_FD_81535 | JGI IMG/M metagenome (GOLD analysis project Ga0100378, IMG submission 81535) | Groundwater microbial communities from Crystal Geyser aquifers in Utah, USA - Crystal Geyser metaG 2015-02 | ecosystem: Environmental > Aquatic > Deep subsurface > Groundwater | place: USA...
ATATAAAAATGAAAAAGATATTATTAACGAAAAGGTAGATAAATTAAATACTACTAAGATTAAAATTGAATTTAATCTACTCAATCTAAATGAAAAAATTGATAATAATATTAGTTATTGTAATAATATTCTTTCGCAACCTCATCATTATAGTCAAAGTCAAAAGAATATACCAGTTAGGGGTACTCCAAGAATGAGTAATATTAATATTAATAGTAATATTAATATTAAAGACAAAAGTCAAAAGAATGTAAAAAAGTAATTTTTATACATATTAAATTAAGTATTAGTAGTAGAATTATAAATAGATTTTATATAATAATTAAATAAATTAAGAAAATGAATCGTAAATAAAAATTTCATATCTAGTTTAATATTAATAAAACAACTTATTATAATTTCAATTTTAATTATACAACAATTGCAAATATATTAAATAAAATTTATTTACTAATAAAACTTAAAATTAAATTAAAAACTAATAAGAAATAATAAATGGAACTAACTCGCCCAGCAAGTTCTAAATTGAGACCAACAACTGCTATTGTTAAAAAACCGCAAAACAATCGTATTGATGAAGTAATTAATTATTAATGATAGACAGATATCTGAGGTATTTAGAGAAGACGAAGAAGAAAAGCAAAATTTAAAAACTGAATATAGAGAGGTTAAAGAAATGAAAACAAATATAGATAGTAATGAATTTAAAGACCTTGAAGTAGTTAGAAAGGATTTAGAAAAATTAAATGGGATATTTCTTAATGAAGGCAATACAGAAGAAAATTATAATTGGAAAAATCTTTTTAATAAGAGTAAGTGTAGACCATTAACATCAACTGGAAATATTAAATCACGCATTTCAGCTAAATCGACAAAAACACTTGACAACACATTAAAGTCTTCTAATGATAAAAAAGACAAACCATTTAAATTTCCAATAGCTCTAATCGATGAAGAATACGGAAAAATTAAAGACTTTATTGAAATACCTAAATACCAAGACCCCAGACGACAAATGGCTGAAACTTATTCAAATTTCCACTCATCAAAAAATAAAACTTCTCGATGTAAATCAGCAAATCGAGTAGTAGATACTAGACCAGAAAGGTAAATATAATACAATAAAACTAATAGAAATGATAAAGTAAACGCTGTTCGAGCAGTGTCTGTTTATAATCAAAGAAAACCTGATGATGTATTTTACATGAGTAAAGGAGTGAATACTTATTTTACAGAAAACTTTTATGATTATGCTAAAAAAGTAAAAATATTGCAACCAAAGCTAAAATGCAGAAACAATAATACTATTAATACAATTAAACAAATAAAACTAAAAAATATTGAAATGAAGAATGCAATATCACAGTATATTTACATATAAATATAATTATCTTAAATCATATCAGAGTCAAACAAGAAGAATCAAAAGATCTCATCTTACCAATCAGAGAACTAAATTTAGCAGTATGTTCTGGAAATACTAATCCTCTCATTAAAACAATTTTGAGACAAATAGGAAAAGACCTTGATTCAGTAGAATTAAAAAAGAAAAAAAGTATTCTTAAAGAAAGAATTGATTTTGCGGCAGAAAATAAGTCAAGAGTACAATCAGCAATAGCAAGTATTAAGATAAATTATATAATATTATGTATTTAGAATCTGATCATAAAGATGTAATACTAAGTGAAGAAGAAATGTATCGATTTTATACAAACTTTAATCCGGATACTTATGATGAAGATGATCCAGATGTTCAGATGTTTAAAAACATTAACCTCAATACTGAAAATAATATCCTATCAAGTTACGCAACTTATCGAGATGATAACAATGAACTGAGTAAATTAATATTCACAGAAGAAAATACTGATGACAAAGATAAAGTAATAAACATAACATTTATCATAATAATTAATATATTAATATTTTAGGCAATAAATAAATCTCATACTGGCATACACGAACTAGATACAAAAAACACTGAAGTTATTATGACCACTGATGCTATGGTTAAATCAACCGATGAAAAGTCTCTGGATTTAATAGGAAAATATATGCAGACAATAAATACTACAAACTCCGATTATAAAATTAATAGACCAATGACATCAATTAAAAGAAATCTTCCCCAGAGACCACAAACATCAACTAATGAAAAGGCATCAGATATTTTGTTTAAGAATAATGCGATTCAAAATATAATTTTTGAAGATAAGGGTTCTGAAAGTTCGTTCAACGGAAAAGCAAATCGCAATAAAGATATTGAACAAAAATCAATTGAAATCGGAAATAAGATAGTAAAAGATATATTTAATATCAATCCAAACAAACAAAACTTATACAAAATGAAAATGACAAAGTCTAACTCAAAAAACAAAAGTAGAGCTAGTAATAAAAATTCAACAAAAGATTTTGAAGTAGAAGATATGATGAAGGTAGAAAATGTAAAGGTAAGCAATGATTACATAATAAAATAAATTTATATAATAAAATTATAGAATACTAAATATGAAGAAGTTAAGACAGATGGAAAATTTAGACCATTTACTTCAAAATATGATATGCAAAATGAAAAGCCGACAATGCCTTTAATCAGATCGGAAGGGATATTATCACAAAATAATCGCCCTACTACAGCTGTTATTAAAGGCAATAAAGAAATCAAAAACGCACTCCTATACAAAGAGAAAAATCAAAAGCCAAAAATTGCAAATGTCTATTTCAACGACTATATAGATATGCAATACAGAGTAATGAATAAAAACACAGAGCGATATCTAAACGCCTTTGGTAAAAAAGAAGGAGCTAAAGTGTATAATAAGAATACTGAAGTTAATAACATGGATAGTAATTATGACTATGATGGGACTCAATATGCATTAACAATGGGGAATGAAAGGAACGAAATGGTAATAATTATTTTATTTAAAAAATAACTTATAACATATTATGATTAGACCAACAATAGAAAAACAAGCGCGAAAAAAATGATGAGTAGTAATAATAGTCAACATGATTTTATGAAGCAGCAGGCAGCTAAAAAGCAGGAAGGAGGATTAGGTGATTTATTAAAGATACAAAACTTCCCCAATAAAGAGTAAGTTCCAACAGTTATTTTAATATATTTTAATAATACTTAATTAATAACATTAATAGGTCGATGAAAAATTATAATAGTAACAGTAATGTTGAGTATATTCCATCAAAAAAGAAATAATATTCAGATGATCTATCAAAATTGGATTGATTGATAGATCTATAAAGTTGTTTACTAAATTTATATATTTTATTTTTAAATAAAAGTTACAATAAATAAGTTGATAAATTCATTTTTAAGTTTGATTATATATTTTATATATAATTATATGAAATTATAAATAACTTATTTATTTATTATCATTATTCTCAATATCAATCGCTTGAATCAATTTAGTCGTATTTTCCACTAACTATTATAATAAATTAGAAAAAAGTTAATTATATATTCATTATAGTATATACTTTTGAAAAAGCCTTTTCTGCTTCATTAAGTAATTTATTTTTCTCTTCTAATTTTGAATTTAGTTCGTAAATCTTTAATTTTTTCATTTCGTATTGGGATTTTAAATTGTTTAGTTGTGACTCTAAAGAAGACATACCATTGCGTTCTTGATTAACACTGTTTTGAAGATCTGATGTTGTTTTTCTTAGTTTTTCAATTTCTTAATGTAAGTAAATAAAAATACTTGTTTGTAGATCTTTAATTATATTAAAATCCATTTATATTATTTATTATTATTTAAGTAATTTTAAATTAATACTAATATTTAAATATAATAAACTATAAACTTTAAACTTAAACATTATTCTAGACTAATTTAATTTATTTAAAAAAATGATTAGATTATATTAATTATATTACTTTAATAATGTCTGTTAATTGGGAAACATTAAAGAATAAAGGAAATGATGAATTCCAAAAGAAAAACTATCAAGCAGCTGCAAGTATTTACACTGATGCTTTACGTAATGATTTTATTATAACAATATTTATAGAACTTAACCCTAATGAGGATATTCTCTTAACAAATAGGGCTCTATGTTATATTGCTTTAAATAAACAACGTAATGCATTGAATGATTTAAATACTGCAATAAAACTTAATCCGAGAAATATAAAAGCTTTCAGTAGGTTGTCGTTAATTAAAAAGATTACAGGAAGTTTAAAAGTAAGCATTTTATTATTATATAATACGTTAATTTCGATGAAATCAATATAAAATATATATAGAAATTACTTTATTTTACAATCTTACCTTCTATTAGGAAGCTGAAATGTATAATAATCGTTGTGTTGACTTAGACAGCGATCCTTCATTCCGTGATGAAAAAACACTTATAACTAAATTAATTAAAGCAAATGATGATTTGAATAAAGCAAAATTTATTAAAGACTATAAAAAGATGGAACCTTTAGCAAGAGAAGTAATTGAAAAATGTCCTAACTTTACAAGTGTTAAAATATTGTTTGTAGAAAGTTTATTACATAATTGTAAAATCGAAGAAGCAATAATATTTTTAAGAACTAAAATTACATCAGAAGAGAAATTAGCTAATTTAGAATTTGATTATTTAATGGCGCTTGGATTATATTATGATGCTAAATAGTATTTATTATTGATTATATATAGTGAAAAAGCAAGACAAATATTAACTCCTTTAATAACGAAGAAAGGAGGCGATAATGAAAAATATATTAAACTATTCAATATTCTCAAACAGATAGAAGACGAGAAAGAAAAAGGTAAACCTATTACATAAACTTAAATCATTATAAATCCCTTATTATAAATAATTAATTAAATTTAATGTTCCTTCTAGCTAATGAATTATTCAAAAAAGCTGATTACTATGGTGCTAGTTCATTATATACTAAATTACTTGAATTAGATCCAGAAAATAAAAACTTTAATGCAACTATATTAGCTAATAGAGCTTTATGCAACCAAAAAACCAATCGAACAATGGATGCGATGAAAGATCTTAATCAATCATTAGAATTAAATCCGTTTTATGCAAAAGTATTTATAAACAATATAATAATTAAATTAAATTAATTAAAGGCTTATTTAAGAAGAGGTACTATTAGTTTATCCTTTAAGAACTTTGAAAACGCAAAAAAGGATTTTGAAAAAGCAAAAGAATTAGAACCTCGTAAGTAATATTAATATAACAACTTATAACTTATATCTAAAACAAAAAACTTAATATATATGTTTAGATAATAAGGAGGTTCTAAAATACTTAGAAGACATAAAAAATGATGAAAAGAAGAAAAAACGAAAGGATTATTATAAAATTCTTGAAACAAAGCCTGATGTCAATGATGAAGAATTAAAAAAGGCATTTAGAAAAATGGCTAAAAAGTATCATCCTGATAAGACTCAACATCATTCAGATAAAGTTATAAAAGAACAGAGTGATTTAATGTTTCAAGAAGTAAATCATGCTTATTTTATATTGAATGATCCTAAAAAGAGGCAATTATATGATGCAGGATTAGATCCGGATGATCCTAATGCAGGTAAATATATTTATATTAATTATATGTTGTAAATTATATGTAATTTATTTCTATATAATTTCTATATCAATTATTATAGAGATGGAATTTGCTTATTCAAATCTTAATTATGGTGATTTATTAAAATATGCAAAAGAATATGGAAAAACTGAAGATTATTCAAATTATAGAAATAATGATGAGTACAAATACGGAACTAAAAATAATTATGATAAGGAAAGTCACAGAGATAAAGAAAAAGATTATATGAGTAAAAAGAGAGAAAGAGATGATGACGATCACGAATATAAGGATAATTATAGAACTAATAATAACTTTAGTGATCGAGGAGAAAGTTCAAATAATAAATACAACACTGATAAATCTAAAGATAATAAACATGATAGACATAGTGATTATAAACATGATAGACATAGTGATAAGCATGACAAATATGACAAATACGACAAGTATGATAAGTACGATAAGTATGACAATAAAAGAGATAACTATAGATAACAAATTAATTTAATAATATAAATAATATATTAAAATACAAAAACATATAAAATTATTTAAACTTATATAAAAACATATAAAAACATATATTAACATAAAAATTTATGAAATTAATATTTATATCGTTGTTTTATCTCCGAAACAATCGGACTTATTTAGAAATAGAAAACTAATTTATATATATTTAAATAAACTAAAGTAATTATAATTCTTAATATATTTATATATTTAATAATATAAAATATTAATAAATAATACTTGCATATTTAAATTTTACTATACATGCTTAAGAATTATAATATTATTATATACGTCATACTAATTCATATAATGAAAAATAATGAGGGCCCAGTGTCAGAATCTACAAATACTACTAGTGGTTTTACTGAGCTTTGTGAATTTGTAACTTTATATGGAAAAAAGATTACAATAAAAAATGAAAATATAAAAGCTTATTCACCTAAACCAGTTGAATTATTATGGGATATGTATGAAAAAATAAAACTTCTATATGAAGTGCCATTATCTCCGACGATTATATACAAAGTTATGAATAAAAGAACTAGAAAAATATTAGCATTGAAACAACTGCGGAAAAGCAAACTTAAAGAAACTTTCCTTCATGAATTTGCCAAAAACGAAATTTTAATTCATTATAGTATGAGTAGTATAAGTAATCTAATTGTGAATGCCGAAAATTATTTTGAAGATAGTGAGAATTATTATATAGTAATGGAATATTGTAAAAACCATGGTTACTTTGAGAAGTTATTAGAAGAAGTGAGTATATTTATTCTAAAATATTAGAAATATTTACCAATATTAAATGAAAACTTGATTAAATTTTATGCTAAAGATGCTTTGAAAAGCTTGGCGTTATTGCATGAAAATAATATAATTCATTGTGATATCAAGCCTCAAAACTTTTTGTTATTTACACAAGAAATGCTATTAGAAGAAGACGATCCAGAAGAAATGAATACAAGTTTTGAATCATATGAAGAAATAACAGAGCATACATCAATACTCAAATTAGCAGATTTTGGTTTAAGCCATATAATTTCTGATGGAGAAACAGAAACATTCGCAATGTACTCATGCGGAACATATAATTACAAAGCTCCTGAATTAATAAATGTAATATAAATATACATAATGTCATGTTAATAATATAGAACTCATATATAGGCACTTCGGTCGATATATGGTCTTTTGGGATTATGTTATATCAAATGGTAACAGCCTATTTTCCTACTACAATAAAAAAATACAAGTATGGTACTGGAGAAATTCCTTTTAGGAATATAGACTGGAAACATTTAGAAAATGAGGGGTTTTTAGTTAAAGATTTAATAATAAAATGCTTACAAATGAATCCAAAAGATCGTATAACAGCCAAAGATGCTCTAAAACATCAATGGTTCGACAACTTAAATAATTTAACAAATTCAACAAAAATAGAAACAATAAAAATCGAAGAAGAAGACGATGGAGACTACTTTAAATAATGTTAACGTATATTTATACTATATAATATTATTGTATTGTATAATAAAATGTATAATAAATTTATAATTAATTGAAATAAATTTATAATAAATTAATTCTATTATATAGTTATTGTATTTAATTACTAAATAACTTTAATAAGTTATTCTATCGAGTGTCTCAAAAGGAAGTGAAAAATGACTTACGATAAAGCCTATAGTTGAAACTATGAAAAATCCTATATATGGATAAATAGCTTTCATTAAGAATAAGTAATCACAGAAAAAAGGAGTTGTAAATCCACCAAATCTCGAAAAGAAAGTACATAACCCTACTGCAGTCGATCTCATATAAGTTGGATATGCCTCTGTAAAAAATACATATAATATATTATACGAAATGTTAATGAAAAATCTAAGAAAACATGAATAAATTGTCATAAATTGCGGATGTATTATACATAATGAGGCAAAAACTGCACTCATTAGAAATCCTACACTTATTGCTCCTTTTCTGCCAATCCATTTCACATTTGGTGTAAACCCATTTGATATGTCTGAAGGTATTTCAAAAGCACATGTCATTATAATATCTGACAAGATAATATCATATTGGCTTGCTGTTAGCATATTACTTTTGAAATTACGAATATGAAGCCATTTAAAATTGGAAGGCTGAATTTGACCCTTAAAGTCATTTTTGTGATGTTCTTCTAACACAGAAGGAAGAATATAAATTAATCCGTAATAAACATAACTTCCACAGTAACATAGTAAAAACAACATAAGGCTCAGTGAACAGTTTTTAGAATTAAACATATCAATATAGGTTTTAAATTTACTTTTACTAACAGGTTCTAATTCATGTGTTTGTTTTACAATAAGAAGTCTTGTCTCTGGGTCAATTTTAGAATCTATTAATTCTTCGAGAATATCAAACCCTTTGTCACTTTCGTGATTTGTAATGTAAAATTTAGGACTTTCAACAATAAAATATGCAAGACATATTACTATAAAAAACTAAAATATAAATAAATTATCTTACCGCTATACAACGAATTTCATGAAGAACAACCCAGTTATTCGTTTGATAATTATAAGTCTGATTAAATTTAGCAATTAAACATCCTGATATACCACCAGTAGGATACATCAACCCTACTATTCCTAGTATTCTAGCACGAATATTACAATTCGATATCTCTCCTACCAAGGTCATGGCAGAAGGAACTGAAATACCAATACCCATTCCTATTGTCATATTAGATAGTACATATTGAGTCGAACTATTGATGAATATCCCTATAATTGTAGCAACAAGAGAAAAGCAACATCCGAATATAAAAGCCTTCTTCCTTCCCCATTGGTCCGATATTAGACCGACGAGGCAAGACCCAATCATAAAGCCTAAGAATATAGATCCTCCCATAAAACTTTTCTCGAATTCGGACAATGACCATTTTTTATCTAATATAGGAACTACAAGAGAGTTAGTTAACATACAGTAACCTTCAGAAAAAGAATATATAAGTAAAATAATTAGTAATTTTGTTTGTTCTACACCAAATGTAATAGAGTTTAGTAATTCTTCAAGTTTATTTGGAATTGTAATTTGATTATCAGTGAAAAAACTAAGAACTAATTGTTTACGATCGTCATCTTCAGAATTAATATCTTTATTATCTTTCGTATTTGAGCCATAATTAACAACAGATGGATTTCCAAGAGGCTTAATAATTAACTCACTTTCTTTCATTATACGAGCATTGAAATCTTCATTTTCTGACATGATTATTATATTAAAATTATTAATAATATTAATGATTATTTTATTATATTTAAGTTATAATATTGTTATAATATAGTAATTTTTTAATATAATTTTATATTTAATTAGGTTCTTTTTATGACAAATCATCTTAAATGATTACTTAATAATTCATTATAAATAAATTTCTATGAAGAAGAAGAAAAAAATATTAATTTTAATAACTTACTAACTTATCAATTTACTAACTTATATATTTATCTATTTATTATAATTGTAATACTTACTAAATAATATAAACTATAATAATTAATTTTAATAAAATGAAGATGATTTATATGTTAAATATAATTTATATTATATTTAATATAATAAAATATGTTAAACCACAAGGAGAGTATCTTAGATTAAATCAACCACAAGAGCATATCATAATTCCATTAATAAACTCATTTGAAGTTGAATATAATCCGTTTGTTGCTCCTAAGATTAAAAAATATAGAAAAGACTTAGTAAAATTTTTGAAAGCTGATAAAGATTTAAAGTTTAAGATGAAACAGAATGATGAGTTAAATGCAAAAGTAAATAAATATAAATAAATAACAAATTGAAATAAATATTTGATTTGCTATAAAGTATTTAATAGTTGTAATGATATTATTAATATTAATAACATAATAAATAACTATAACACGATAACAAATTAAATTAAATTTTAAATTCATTTCCATAATTAATAAAACTTATTCTAAAAATCTATTTCAACTAATGACCAACCACTTTGATAATCCATTGCTGACTTAACTCTTTACTTTTACAACTTTCTTGAGTAATATTTATTCCTTCATTTTTTGAACCTCCTAGAACAACTAAACATTTTTTACTATGATTTGCTTTTATAATAAAGTTATGATTCTTTAGTTTCTGGAATAAAAACTGTTGATTAGAGTTTCCTATATAAGGATTTTGAATTAGTAATCCAGTTGATTGATTAGTAGCTCCGTTACTAGCTTCTAGTGAAAGTCTTGAGTGTATACTCATTATTTGTTTTGAGCCATCGGGTAAGTTAATTATCTATAATAAGTGTTAGAATATTAATATTAGCATAAGTATATTTCTTACCATGAATTTTTGATTTGGTGCTTTTTTGCAGGTTGATTGAGTTAGTTTTGCTTTAGATGATTTTGATCCTTTGCTAATTTCTAAACATAGATTGGAGTGAGCTGCTACTAGTGTGAATACTTTTTGTTTAATTGGAAGGAATTGGAATTGTTGGTTGTGTTGTATATTACATGTAAACTAAACAAAAGATTAATAAAAATTAATAAGATGATAATTCTTACCTGAATTAAATTTGCTCCATTAGCTGTTGATGCTCCATCTATATCAACACATTTTTGATTATTTGCAAATATTAAGTTGAAAAGTCCACTCGATAATTTCTTTAATTTTATTTGCTGATGTGTTGCATCGCTATGATCCCACTGAACAAGTTGCGAATTTCCTAACTTCACTCCCTTTGGCAAATCTAAAAATTTACTTGAATGAACAGCCTTCAACTGTATAGTTCCATTTTGTAAATTCGAGACCATCCACTGTTGGTTCTTTCCTCCATTACATGTAAACTGAGTTATTTTTCCTCCATTATTCATATTAGCATTAGAAACATCAAGACATAAACCAGCATGTGTAATAATATTATAAATACCATTATTAACTAATTTTTGTTTTTTCATATTTTTTGCAATAAGCTTAGCTCTAGCACTAGTCGATAACAAAGGC
>Ga0100378_1005965_pt1 | contig 11097 bp, 10 predicted proteins | sample CryGeymeta201502_FD_81535 | JGI IMG/M metagenome (GOLD analysis project Ga0100378, IMG submission 81535) | Groundwater microbial communities from Crystal Geyser aquifers in Utah, USA - Crystal Geyser metaG 2015-02 | ecosystem: Environmental > Aquatic > Deep subsurface > Groundwater | place: USA...
CGAGGATCACGCGCCGCCGCGCATCGTGATCGTGCTCCACGGCCAGTTCCAGCAAGGCGAGCTGGAGAACTTCCTGCGCAACCCGCCGGGCGGTGGCCACTCGCAGGATCGCATCGAGACCCGGGACGGTCGCCTCGTGCTGACGAGCCGCAACGAGCACGTGCACATCCTGTTGGCCGATCAGAACACCGCGGTGCTGGCCATCCAGGCTCCGATCGAGGGAGCGCTCGCGGTGGCGAATGGCGCGGACATGGGACTCGCGCCCAACGGCCCGCTGCGTGCATTGGCCAGCCAGGCCGCCTTCGGTCAGCACGCGCTGGATCTCGCCGTGCTCGCGACGCCCGAAGCGCGCCAGGCCTTGGCCGAGGGCACGGCCGGAAGCGGCGCGGATCAGGGGCTCGCGGCGGCCTTCGCGGAGACGCTGGAGTCGCTCACGGGCCAGGTCTCGGTGTCGGACGGATTCCAGCTGGGCGCGCGCATTCAGACCAGCAATCGACTCAGCGCGGCGGCGATCACCGTGCAGATCAACGCCAAGCTGGACGAAGTGGGCGCTCAGCCCGCGCTCGCGCTGATCGGCCTCGCGGACGCGGTACACGCCGCACGCGCCCGTGTGGACGGAACCGCCAGCGTGGTCGAGCTCTCCCTCGACGACAGCCAGACGCGGAGGGTCTTCGAGCGGCTCAATGGTCTGGTCGCGCTCGCCATCGGCATGATGGGCCAACAACACAGCGAGGGAGCCCAACTCGACGACCCGGCGCAGAGGCAGGACCCCAACGACGACGACGGCCAGTCGCGCTTCTAAGCGCCTCAGGGCGGCGGCGTGGGTCGGCGCGAGACCGAGCGCAGGAGAGGCAAGAGCCGCGACGCGCGCTCGCGAGGGCACGCCTCGGACGGCGCGAGCACGATCAGGTAGCGTCCATCGACGACACCGAGCCGCTGCGTGTCGGACGCGAGCTCGTCCGTGAGATCCGCGTCCGTGGCCAGGCGCTCGAGCCTGCGCACGCGCACGACGAGTGCGCCCGTCGGGCTCTGGAAGACCCGCTCGCACACGTCGGGCTCCGGCGCAGGCTGCGTCGGCGCGCGTCGCAGGGTAGGCCCGCACGCGCTCTCCACGTCGGTCTCGAGCAGGAGCAGAGCGTCGCAGTCGAAGGCATCGCGCTCGGGCGGCAGCGGTCCCCCGGCCACGCGCAGGTCGACCAGCTCTTCCGTCTGCGTCGCGCGTACGCCCTCGATCGACGGCGGAGGCTGAAAGTGCAGCTGCTCCCGCACCAGGCCCACGTCGGGGCAGTAGGTCTCTTCGTGTTGCTCGATGGTCGCCCGCGCGAAGGGCCGGCCCTGAGGGTGACGGCAGCTTCTCCGTACGCGGGCGCAGCCTCGCAAGCTCAAGCCCGCCACCGCGACCACCGCGGGCGCCTCGACGTAGCTCGCTTCACAGGACGCTTCGCCGGACACGTAGGACCAGCGCCTGCCCGCTCGAGCCGGAGACGGCAGCCAGGGCACGAGCGCGTCCGGCCCCAGCACTCTCAGGATGTCGTCGCCATCGACGCGAAAGCGTCCAGCCTGGGTCAGCCCATCCCCGAAGAGGTAGGCGTCGCCTCGGCCGTCGAGGGCCGTGATGCCCCGGAGCAGCAGCGCGTCCTCTGAACGATAGGCCCAGCGATCCCCGGCGTGCAGGGGAAAGAGCTGCGAAGGGGTCGCGGGCGCGAGCTCCTCGGCCAGGCGAGGCATGGGCGGTGGTGCCTCGTCCGCCGCTGCGGGCGGGCTCGCCGCACATGAATCACAAGCGCTCGCGCCGAGGAGCGCCGACGCGAGGAGCACGAGGGCGAGGGGTCCCGAGAGGACACGAAGTGTGGCGCGGCGCGGTTCGGCGTTCACGGCGAGAGGAGGCATGACCTACTCTACCCAAATGCGCAGCAACTCGAGGCGAGCATGACCGACGAGGAGACCATGACCGACGAGGAGACCATGACCGACGAGGAGACCATGACCGACGAGGAGACCATGGACGTGTCCGCGAGTTTCGCCCGCCAGGTCTTCGCGCAGCTCACCGAAGCGGGTCTGAGCTCTTCCTGCTTGGAAGCGGGGAGCCTGGAAGCGGAGCTGTCGATGATGCTCCATTGGTTCCTCGCCGAGTGGGGGGAGCCGGTGGACTTGGGTGCCTTCGACGCGAGCGACTACGCGGACGAGCTCCGGGAGTTGGCCCGGGAGATGGACGACGACCTCGACGAGTCGGGCCGCTTTCACGCCCACCATCTGGGCAGCCTCGCGCAGGTGTACGAGCTCTTGGCGCAGCTCGGAGACGACTCCGAGACCTACCTCGAGATCGCGGCGGAGCTGCGCGCCTGCTCGGCCGCGGCGACGCGACCCTTCGCCTTGAACTGACGCGAGGGACCTCCACCTTCACCATGGACTACGCGATCTTCTCCCAGAAGCTCGGCCTGGCCGCCCACGGAGAGGGTCGCCTCGTCATGCTCGACTACGCGAGTGGATCGAACTGCCCGTACCCGAGGCCGTGCGCGCTGCCATCTTGGCCTTGGGCTGAGCCCCCTGGATGGGACTTGGCAACGCGTGCGCGAAGACATAGAAGAACCCCATTTTTTGAACAAAGCGGAGCGAGATGACTGAAAGATATTCGATTTCCCTGCGCGTCCACGGGCGCGTGTTCTTGACCGGAATGGTGATGGTGCTCGCCGCGGGCTGTGGCGCACCGTGGACGGTCGTGACGCGCTCTGGACCGCCCTCGGCCCTACGCGGCGCGAACCCTCTGGTCGCGGACGCGGACTTCACGCAAGCCACGATGGACGGCGTTCCCATCGCGCAGGCCATCGGCGCGCTGCCCGCGAACGAACAGAGCGACGTGCAGACGATGCTGGCAGACCTGCAGCAGACCTTCATCACCGAGCTCGCCTCGGACGTCCCCGTGCAGGTCGTGACCTCGAACGGGCCACTGGCTCCCGGTGAGGTGCGCGTCACCATGCGCGCCATCGACATCGCTCGCGGCGGTCACTCGCCCTTCTCACCTCCGAGCTCACTGACCGTGCGCATCAGCTTCAGCGTCGGTGGCCAGATCACCGACGAGATCGAGGTGACGCGCAGGATGAACTGGGCTGTCACGCGGCCGTCCGCGGCGCGACGCTTGCGCGGCTTGGCGACGCAGATGGCGCAGATGGGCGCCCGGTTCTTCCGGCGCGAGCAGAGTCGCTGAGTCGGATGGGCACCCGACAGAAAGCAACATGAGCAGAGTACTCGTCGTCGGCGGCAATCGGGGCATCGGCCTCGCCATGGTGAAGCAGCTCTCGGCGCGCGGAGAGGAGGTCATCGCGGCCTGCCGGCGAAGCTCGAAGGAGCTGTCGGCGCTCGACGTCGAAGTGATCGAGGGCGTGGACGTGCGCGGCGAGCAGGGCGCCCGGAAGCTCTCGGAGGGCATCGGCGATCGTGACCTCGACCTGGTCGTGGTCGTGGCCGGGATCCTGAAGAACGTCTCCCTCGAAGCCCTCGACTACGACGCCATGCGCGAGCAGTTCGAGGTGAACGCGCTGGGACCGCTGCGAGTCGCGGAAGCCGTGATGCATCGACTCGGCGTGGGCTCGAAGCTGGCGCTGATCTCGAGCCGCATGGGTTCCCTGGAGGACAACACCTCCGGCGGACACTACGGCTACCGCATGAGCAAGGCGGCGCTGAACATGGCCGGGCGCTCGCTTGCGCACGACCTCGAACGGCGAGGCGTGACGGTGCTGCTGCTGCATCCGGGCTTCGTGCGCACGGAGATGACCGGGCACCAAGGCCTGATCGAGACAGACGAGTCCGCCGCCGGCCTGATCGCCCGCATCGACGCGCTGGGTCTCGAGGACACGGGCACGTTCTGGCACGCGAACGGCGAGCGCCTGGCGTTCTAGGCGCCGCCTCGGCGCTCGCGATCTTCTGGCCCCGGCTGACGCGTAGCGCATGGCGGCGCCTTTGTTCGTGATGAACGTGAGCTCATTGTCCATCGCGATGCGATAGCTGGGGAGATACCCGCGGGCGACCTCGCGTTGGCGCACCTTTGCGATGGCGTCGATGGCGTCGTCGTCGTGGCGTAGCGCCTCCTTGCCGCCCGCCGTGGTCTTGCTCGCGTCACCCTCCATCGCCTCGGCGGCGGCCCAGGGGTGCCCCATCGCGTGGTAGTGGTCGACCCACTCCTCCCATTCCGAGACGGAGGGCTCGGCTTCGAGCGCGTCCGTGCGCCATCCGGGAGCGCTTCGCCGTGCCGCGCCGCCGCCCGCACCACGGCTTGGCGGCGACGCAGTGCGGCCCCGATGGCGTCGCCCTTGTTCTCGAGCGTCGTCCGGCTCGGGGGGACGCGATGCGACGCGACGAGGTCGTCGAACAGATCTCGCGCTGCATCCTTGGCCTTTCCGCGCGCGAACCGCCACGCCAGGGCCGGCGTCGTACCGTGCAAATGCCCGGCCGCGAGGTCCAACGGCATGACCGTCGGGCCATTCCGAACGCCGACCTTCCGGAACGTCGGACGCTCCACCTCGAGCGGGCCGACGAAGCTCGCGTAGGTCTGCGAGCCCGCTTCGTGGAAACGATAGAGTTCGCCATCAACAAGCGCGTCCTTGGTTCTGCGCGGCCACGACGGCCTGCAGCCCCGCGGTCAAGTCCGCCCGAACCACCTCGTTCGCCAGCGCGAGCGGGACGTCTTCTCGGCTCGCGAAGTCGCCATCACCCACCCGCGTGTCGAGCTCGGCGCGAAACGCCGCCATGAGGCGGCGGGGCACGAGGGCGTGCGCGGAAGCGTCTGGGTCAGGCACGATCTCGAGCATGGCATCCTCTTTCAGGAGCGGGTTTTGTGATAATTTCAGCTGCCGATCGGGGGCTCCCATACTCGAGCCCTTCGTTCAGGCGCTCCCCGTGCTCCCCTCATGCGCTCCGAGCGCGATCCAGACCCGTTGAGGAGCCCATATACATACAGCTTCGTGCATTTCTGTTCATAAATGCTCGAGACCCGCTCCATTATCTGAGTAGAAAGGCAAATCAATGCACACATTCAAGTTTTCGTTTCTTGTTCTCGGGGCGCTCGGCGCGCTGGTCGGCTGCCAAACCGACGGTTCCATCGGCGCGGACGGCCTCGTCTCGGGGCTGACCGCCGTCGACGAGGGTGCCACGCGCCCCGCGGCCGCCGATCTCATGGTCGTGTGGACCGTCAACAGCGGGTCACCGGACTACAACTACATCGCCGGCAGAGGCCAACTCACAGACGCGGGCTTCGAAGTGGAACTTCCCTCGCCGATGCCTGCGGAAGCCGTCAACTCGTACGGCGTGGGCGTTGGCGTCGTGGTCGCGATGACCCCTGGAGGCGCGCTCCCCGACGGTCGTGTCAGCGACGCCATGGATCCTGCGGTGCTGGTGGGAGCAGCGCCACGGTATGCGATCATCTACCGCGACCCCGCGGCGACGGTCTTTTCAGGGGAGGGGGACTGGCTCAATTTGTTTCCGGTCGGCTTCAGCTGTGGCGTCGGCGTCGCCGCGCCGCCTAGTGAAAGGTTCGACTCGTTCACGCCGGTCGCTTGCGACATCATGGAACTTCGCATCGGTGACGTCAGCACATTCGATTTCGTGAACTGGACCTGAACCTTGCGGCGACTGCTCCCCCTGCTCCCCCTGCTTACGCTTCTCGTGTCATCGGACGCGCGGGCCGAGTGGTGGGTTCAGTCGCCTTCCAGCTCTTGCGTCGAGCACGACGTGCTCGTCGCAAGAGTGCTGCAGGCAGTGCCGCCGGACGTGCTCGCGCTCGGCCCTCGCCGCACCGCGCGCATCGACATCCAGCCGCTCGCCGGACGCGTGGTGATTCTCGTGGCGCGGGAGGGTGTGACGCTGGGTGAGCGAGTGATCGAAGCCGAAGGCGCAGACTGCGAGCAGCTTCTGCAGGCCGCGGTCTTCGTCTTGGTGACGTTGATCGAGGGCGGCGTGGGTGATTCGTTAACAGCGAGCGACGCGATCTTGCCTGCGGACGAAGGCGCGACGCGCCTGGCTGCGCCCGCCGGGACTGATCCATCCGAGGCACCGGAAACTTCGGACGAGTCGGCCGAGCCCGACGCACAGGGAGGCGAGGCCGCAAACGAGACGGCAAGCGACAATGGAAGGGCTTCGAACGAAGGTGCGCGCGACGAGCTCGCGGTGCGCGGCGAGAACGCGGCGCCGCGCCAAGAGGGCATCGTCTCGCTGGGCGCTGCCTTTCGTTCGGGCCGTTTGCCGGGAGTGGGCATAGGCCCGCGCTTGTCGCTTGGGTGGCGGCGCGCGAACTGGATGACGTCCGTCCACGGGAGTTTTCATCGCGGAACGCTGGCGCTTGCAGAGCGAAGTCTCGAGGTCAACGCGGGCGAGTTGGGCGTGCGCACTTGTCTCGGTCACTTCTCTCCTGGGGAGGCATGGCGAATCGAAGGCTGTGTGGGTATGGATGTCGGCTTTCACGCCGGCCGCGGTCTGGGATTCGACACCAACGCGAGCTCGCTCTTGGTCTCGGTGGGCGCGGGCGGCGAAGCGGCGCTTCGCTACGCCTACGGTCATATCGTGTTACGGGTCGCCGTCGGAGGAGTCGGTTGGATTCGACGGAGTCGATTGGTCTATCACCAAGGTCCCAATACGCTGGTTGCGTTTGAGCAGAGCGCAGGCTCGGTCACCGTGTTTGCCGAGGTCGGTTTGCGCTTCGGCTTCGCGGGTGGCTCATGAGCACGCCGCCGATGGATCTCTCCCCTGCACGCTCTCCGTCCATGACGACGCCCGATACACGCCTGAAGGACCTTTTCGAAGCGCACGGCCGTTTCGTGTATCGGGTCGCACGACGACTGGGTGCACCCGTTCGCGACGTCGAGGACCTGACGCAGGAGGTGTTTCTCGTGGCGTACCGGAAGCTCGACGAGTTCGATGGTGTCTCACCGCGCGGATGGCTCTTCCAGATCACCTCGCGAGTCACTGCCGACTATCGGAAACGGGCATGCACGCAGCATGAGGTCCTCGGTGCGAGCGCGCCGGACGAACGCGCCCCCTCGGTCGACGGCCAGGAGCGCAGCGTATGGGTGGGACAGCTACGTATGGCGCTCGACGATGCGCTCGACACGCTGACCGTGGAACAGCGCGAAGTCTTCACGCTTCACGAACTGGAGGGACTGCCGATGCGTGAGTGTGCGGCACTCATTCCTTGCCCGGAGCAGACCGGCTACTCGCGAGTCAATGCCGCCCGAAAGAAGATCCGACGCTTTCTCTGTACCCAGTCGGACATCGTGCACGGGCTATCGCTCAAGGGAGTCGGCAGATGAAAAGCGAATGGCAAAAGGGGCTCCCCGCACACGCGCGCGATGTGCTCGAGTCGGCAGCCGCAGATGAGTGCGGCGAGGAGGATTTCGGCCGGATGAATGAGCGCTTGCTCGCAGCGGTCGCCATCGGTGCGGGCGCCGCAGGCATGGGCGCCGCCGCCGCGATGGGCGGCTCCATACCGGCCGGCAGCGCGGTGGGCAAAGGCTTGGGCGCAATCACGTTCAAGTGGCTGGGGGCCATCGTCGTCGGAGCCGCCGCCATCAGCGCCGCCGTTTGGGTGCAACAGGAGGCGGCGAACGGCACGGGTCCGATGGACGAAGTGCAATCCGTTTCCGACGCCAACGACAATGCGTCCAGGCGTTTGGGCGAGGCGCGGGGCGACCCAAGGGGCAAGGAGAGCGCCGACAACGAAGTCGCGGTGTCGGCGGCGCCGCGCGAGGGCGCCGAACACGGCGCCGTTGAAGGCAACGCCGCGATCTCCCATGCGAGTGAACACGGTGCCGCGGGACACGGTGTCGCGGAATACCGCGCCTCGGACCGCGTCGCCGTAGAACAGACTGAACGCGCCGTCGGACGCCGCAGCGAGCGCGGTGCCGCCGAACCAGCCTACCCCGAAGCTTCATTCAGCGACGATTCGGTGCCGACGGCGACCGCCTCGTCTGACTCCGAACGTGATGGCGGCGATCGTGAGACCTCCGGGGCGGAATCGGTCGAGAACAGCGGATCGACCGACCCGGGGGGCCGACCTTCTGGGCGAGGTGGACGCCTCACCGAGGAGCTTCGCCTCTTGGCCGCCCTACGGCACGCCGCGGTGTCGTCGCCGAGCGACGCGCTCGTGCTCGTCGCGGAGCACACGCGATCGTTCGGCAACGAGTCGGACTTCGCGTCGGAACGCGAGTTCTACCGGGTGCAGGCACTTGTCGCTGCCGGACGCTTGGACGAGGCGCGGGACGCGGCGCGCTCGTTCCACGCGCTCTTTCCGTCCTCACCGTACCGTGGACGAATCACCCAGCTCACGACCCACTAGGCCGACCTTCGCACCCCAACCTGCGAATAGGCCATCGCGAACCTGGTTTTTCAGGTCGTCATGACGCATGCGCATGGCTGAAACCGTAATCCCGCAGCAAGCATCTTGCCGAAGTCGTGGCGACCGCGAAAGCCCTCGCTGGGACGCGTTGGCGGCGGACGGCGCCCGCAATTCATGCTCAGCGGCGCGTGACGAGGGGCATGTGGAGGGCGCCGCGCGGGCCTGCCGGCGCACGCTCGAGCGGTTGCCTCAGATCTGCGCCAGCAGCCCCCAACGTGCCGAAGAGCTCGCGGCAGAGCTGCGCGCGCTGGCGGCTCGGGGCGATACGGTGGGAGAAGCGTAGCGTTGCTGCACCGGGCGGCTGGCGTACGCTGCCTCGCGCACCATGCTCCGACGTTTCAGCCTGTACGGGTTCCTGAAGAATCAGCAGTACTACGAGTACTCCCTGGTGCTGGCGTTGCTCGCGATGCACCTGGACTACGCGACCATCGGGCTCCTGGTCGGCGTGCGCGAGGGCACGACGGCGCTGCTCGAGATTCCGAGTGGCGTGCTCGCGGATCACACGGGTCGACGCCGCGCCATGCTGCTCAGCTTCAGCGGCTACATCCTGAGCTTCGCGATGTTCGGCACGCTCGGGCTGTTGGCCGAGGCGCATCGCATCGGGCACCTGCTCCTGGTCACGCTCTTGATGGTCGCCATGCTGCTCTTCGCCATCGGCGACGCCTTCCGCAGCGGCACGCACAAGGCGATGATCTTCGCCTGGCTGCGCAACCAGGGACGCGAGGGCGAGCGCACGACCGTCTACGGCTATACGCGCTCGTGGAGCAAGCTCGGCTCGGCGCTGTCGGTGATCATCGCCTGCGCGATCATCTACTTCACGGGCGACTTCATCCTGGTCTTCTTCTTCGCCATCGGGCCCTACCTGCTCAACATGGTGAACCTCGCCACCTACCCCGACGACGTGGACCAGGTCAGCGACGAGAGCCACTCGCTACGCGCTCTCTCACGCGCACTGTGGAAGAGCCTGAAGAACGCCATCACGCATCGCCCGCTGCGCCGGGTGCTGATCGAGGCCATGAACTTCGACGGCTTCTTCAAGGCCAGCAAGGACTACCTGCAGCCCGTGCTGCTGGCCGCCGCCTTGCCCCTGAGCGCGCTCCTCTTCGCCAACGCGGATCTGAACGAGGCGCAGAGCTCGGTCATCCTGCTCGGGCCCGTGTACGTGACGCTCTTCCTGCTCTCGGCCTTCGCCAGCCGGCACGCCCATCGTCTGGTCCACGTTGTCGGCGGCTCGCACAATCGCGCGGCTCGCGTCCTCTGGGCCTCGATGGCGTTGGTCTTCGCCGGCCTGCTCTGGTCGCTACGCGTGGACCTCGCCATCGGCGCCATCGCAGGCTTCATCGCGCTGAACGTGGTGCAGAACCTGTGGCGCCCCGTGCTCTTGAGTCGCCTGGACGAGGTCAGCGACGGAGCCGAAGGCGCGACCATCCTCTCCATCGAGAGCCAGGTGCGCAGCCTCTTCACCCTCGCCGTCGCGCCCGTGCTCGGCGCCCTCGTGGACCACATGGGCGACGCCGGTGACTCGACCCGCTTCTGGCCCGTCCCCGCCATCGGGCTTGGTCTGGCCGTGCTCTTCTGGCTACTCGGCAGTCGCGGCGCTGCCCAGAATGCGGACTCAGCCTAGAATCAGACGGCGACGAGCGCGGCCGGCAGGCAGGAGCCGGTCGGCGCGGCCACACACACGCGCACGTGTGGACATGGGCGAGCCCGTGATAGCTTCGGCGCGATGATTCTGCGCTGCCGTTTTCGCATCACGCTCGCGTGCTCCTTCTCGCTGCTGGCGCTCGCCGCTTGCGGTGGCGGCGCGCCACCTGGTCCGCCGCCGACGCGGGCCATCGTGGACGCCGACATCGCGCTCGCGACGCCCGAGACCTTCTACGACTTTCCGTACCCGTCGGATCTCCGCCTGACCGAGGACGGCACGCCCGATCTGCGCGGAGTGCCCGTGTCCTCGCGCAGCTCGGTCATCGATGGGCTGGTCGAGGTCGCCGGTCAGCATCCGGGCTTCCCCGTGGTGCCCGCAGCCTACTTCCGCTTCGATGGCGAGCTCGCGACATACTCGCCGGCGGACGTGGTCCCGGCAGATCCGACCTCGGCGCTCTTGCTCATCGACGTGGATCCCGCCTCGCCGGATCGCGGCGCGCTCCTTCCTGTTGTCGCCGCGACTCTCCCGCACGACGCTTACTCGCCCTCGGGCATGCTCGCGGTCGCCGCGCGACCAGGTTTCGTGCTGCACGCGCAGCGCACCTATGCGTTCGTCGTCACGACCGCGCTCCTCGATGCCGACGGCGATCCCGTCGCGCCCGCCGCGTCCATCGCCGCGCTCGCTCGTGGTGAGGCGCCCGTCGGTGCGCGCGGCGCAGCGATGCAAGCGCTCTACGCTCCGCTCTTCGAGACGCTGACCACGCTCGGCATCGACGTCACACAGGTCGCGAGCGCGACGGTGCTCACGACCGGCGACGTCGTCGCGGAGCTCGCGACACTCTCCGACCAGGTGCTCGCTGACTTCGACGCTCCAATCACTGATCTCGCGCTGGATCCCGACGACGGCGCGGACCATCCGCGCTTCTGCGAGCTGCGCGGCTCCGTCACGTTTCCGCAGTTCCAACAAGGCGAGGCGCCCTTCGACACCGGCGGTCTCTGCGTAGACGACGCGAGCGGCGCGCTCGGCGAGCAACGCGAAGAGACGGTGCCCATCACGATCAACATTCCGA
>Ga0100378_1005970_pt1 | contig 11093 bp, 15 predicted proteins | sample CryGeymeta201502_FD_81535 | JGI IMG/M metagenome (GOLD analysis project Ga0100378, IMG submission 81535) | Groundwater microbial communities from Crystal Geyser aquifers in Utah, USA - Crystal Geyser metaG 2015-02 | ecosystem: Environmental > Aquatic > Deep subsurface > Groundwater | place: USA...
GAGAGGCCATGATGCATGAAATCAAAACCGAAGAACAAAGAAAGACACTAGGATATCAGGAAGATACCTACCTAAAAACCACACACTAATATCTTTACCCACATAATGTCATCAATCCACCACTAATTCAAGAGTTTATTCAAAAGGCTCTCAAAGGACAACTACCCAAGTATTACAAATCAGAAGAAAGCCATCCTCTGTCACCAGTTTCCCCTCTAAGCGGTAGTCAGTTTCAGTAAAAAATTCTAGATGATGATAAGGATCATTTTGTGTATGAATACTCAGGATTTTGCCCGACTTGCAAAAAGGTAAGTCCTATCATAGGAGCCTTTGCGAGAGTCGTACAAGAAAAAAGTATATATGTTGAAATATAGTTCTGGGGCTCAATAATTTGGAGTTCCATAAATTGGACGCCAACAAAAACAGAGTTAAGGGTCAACTGGGTAGTCCCTTCATTCCCAATATATACTACTACAAATCTGCTTGGAAGAAACAAGGACCAGTTCGTTTCCCCATTGAATCTCTTGGCACTCAAGGTCTATCCAGTCTATATGTGTTTTGTGCCATAACAAATCAGCTGATAAATATCGACTGGTAGCACATTTAACATGCAATTGAACAGCAACAAAGGTTCAAGGAGGAAATCAGGCAATTTGTGTGATATTTAAGCTGAAGACAACAAAATAGTCTGTGGTTTTAGCTATGATGGATTGATAGGATGTAATAAGATTGATGGTGGATGGTTGATCAGCATGAAGGGGCCCAAATGATGTAGTCCCAATCGTAGTCTCCATATCCGAAGAGAAGGATCCACTGCTCGTTGTTGATGTAGGTGGCTCTTCCCCATGAAGGATCGTTTCCAAATATCTCCACATTCCATCTGCCACCCAAAGACTCCTCCACCTTCTGCTGAACGTAGATAGCATTTCCGTAAAGATCACTTTTGAGGCTTTGAAGACCTTGGTCAATGGCATTAACAACACTTTTTTCCTGGCCATCAGTGATTCCCTCTCCATGAGCCTTGAGGATAGGATGGACAGGTTGGCCATCGAGTCCAGTCTTGACGAAAGATGTCTTTTAGGCTAGAAGCTGCTCGTATGCCTTCTGGAACTGGAGGGAGGCCTGGGTGGTGAGGGCAAGGAGGGCCAAGAAAATGGCGACAGTGGTAAATCCTCTCATAAATCAAATTTCTATACAAAATGACGCCTCTGGATAAAAGGTCGGATTTACTTTAATTTTCTGACAAGATTAATGGCTTCACTAATGATAAGCAATAAGCTATTCAATATTTTGATCAAGAGAGGAGCTTCCTCACGAAGACTGTCATTTATTTTTTTGAAATTTTACCACTGTGATTGGTGTCGATGCTATTTGTAAACTCCTTCACCAGACCCTCAGAAGGAATAATGTCGATATAGCCATCTTTGTATAGCTCTTTCAGCATTTCCCTCAGTTCTCCACTTTCCAAGGTGCCATTTTTGTTATGGTCCCATTTCAGAAATATTCCGTCGACAACTCGACTGATCCTCTATAGTTCCTTTTCACTGATTGAACCAACTATAGGATTGATCCTTAGCTCTTTTCTTTCCATCTTTTATGCTTGCTGAGGCTAATAGTTAAGTGCGTACTGCTTATCGTCCTTTTTGACATTGAAGGCTGACTAGTAATGAAAAATTTTTCCTGCCTCGAGTGCTTCGAAGTACTTGGCTGCATACTAGATGATATTGGAAGGCTGGTCTCTGAGTATTTATCTGCTGAAATTTTTGAGAATGAGGGGAAAGTCTTGGGGAATGGGATACTTCTGAATATATCTGCTTGCCATAGTCAGTTGTATTATTCTATTGTACAGTTTATTATCAAATCAACCATGAATGAGGACAGGTGCATTATAAGAGGTATATAGATTTGTTTGTTTTTAGTTAGGTGATATGGATGTGAGTGAAGTTTGGAGGGATTTTATAGTTATATCTGAGTTGATGAGTGACCGCCATCTGAGAGGAAAGAGAAACTCTTTCATCATCAACCTCATAGAAACACCGCATGGACTATCTATTGTCTAGGGGACATAACTCCTCAACAAACAATAAAATATCTCACATCCGCCCTCACATGCCCATACCAGTCTTCTTCCACCAACACTTCCCATCGCCCCTGCCTCCAAAGATATCAAGTCAGTCTTTAAAAGTAAGTCATATTCCACTTAGAAACCAACCTTATCTTTCATTACCGCCCTCAGCTTCAACAATCTTCTTCACTTGATTAAATTAACCCCGCAATTGAGGACAACACTCAGATGCTCCCTTGGTTCGATGCAGAAGTGGTTCAAAAGCAGGAGCAAAAAGAGATAGCCAAATGGTACTCAGAAAGACATCGAGTCCCTTAGTAGTAGTTTATCGAGAAGGATGATTTCAAATAATATATCGAGCTGTACCGTAAGCACAGAAACTACGTTATTGCACTCTACAACAAAGATTATCTTCCAGGTAAGAGATTAGCTACTCAGACAACAAGTATCTTTCAGCAAGTGCCTTGAGAAAACATTTGGTTTGTTAAGCCTTCTGGGTCATGAAAATTCACCATTACCTCAGCAGCACCAGTCTTATCAACACTCATAGTCCCTCTTTGCCACTTGATACACCCCACAAAAGACATGTATTCAAGCCGACCAATAGCACTAATCCTAAACATGCCAACAAACAAGAACTGCTTCCTTTCTAATTGTAAACTTCTTTTCAGGATCATTCGGAAGAAGATTAAAACAAATTGTTGAAACGATTAACTGCAGAGATTCGACCTTACTGTGATTACTGTCGCATTCACTGTGGACTGGTGTGGTTCCAGCACAGCAGGAGTCTAGATTCGAAGGAGATCGTCAACATAATGAAAAATGTCAATTCTAAAAATCCTCCTCTGTCTCAAAAAGAATATGAATATATTTTGTGCGTCAGATGCTATTCCTAAAATCACTTTCCTTTGTTATTAACTCATCATGACTTTAAGAAAGTAACCCTCAACGACAAACTTGAACCTAATAGGCGCAAAAAGAACAAGAAAAGAAAGAGAAATAAACAAAAAAGAGAAGGTGAATAAGATCAAGAATAATAAATCAAAGACCTCAATGAAGAATAAAAAAGCCATCAGTACTAATAAGAAGAGGCTAAGAAGAAAGAAGAAGTTTTGGCTACTATCAAGAAACTCTTAGATAATCAATAGCAGAAAAAGTGGACGCTTGAAGAAACAGCTTATCTATTAGAGCTCATCGAAAAGTACCAGTAAGATTGGCTGAAAATACACGAGTTACTCAAGAAAAGAGGGTATTGCCGAAACATCGAAACATAAGACATAGTCAGCTACTTCCTCAGCTTACCTAGAAGAGGAGTCTCTCAGCTCCAAGAAGAATATTCTCAGGACGAGTTTATCGATAATAACCTATAGACCTATACTTCTAGTGAGAGGTTAGCTGAAAAAAAGTTAGAAGATTGCATTATATTGGCAAAGAGCATGGGACAAGATGGAATGGAAAAAATCAAAAAGGCGGCATTGGGAGCAGAATGGTAGTGGAAAAGCAAGACCAGACAGTTGGTGAGACTGCAAATAAGGGCGATCAACCAAAAGCTGGAGTTTGTCAAAGCCTGTTAATCATTGGCAAAGTAGATGGAGCAGGAATGATGATAGAAAAATATTTGCTATGATCAATATTTATCTAAGCTATCACTTCTATTCACAAATCATGTTCGTCCAATCAATCTTGTTTCATAACATGAAGGAAAGTTTCCTTACCAACCTCCACCTTCCCAATAGCCTTCATCTTCTTCTTTCCTTCCTTGTATCTCTACAACAATTTCTTCTTTCTTGAGTAGTCTCCACCATAGCACTTGGCAGTTACGTGTTTTTTTAAGTGAGGAATATCCTCCTTTGCTATGGTTTTGGAGCCTATTCTGGCCTGAATGGAAACTGTAAAGAGATGAGGATGGATTGTTTCCTTGATCTTTTTGCAGATAGCTTTGCTGTAGTCGAAGGCTTTCTTTTGATGGAAGAGAAAGGTCAGAGCATCGACTGGATCACCCATCAGATGTATCACCACCTTCACAATGTCAGCCTTCTGAAATTATGCAGGTTCATACTCGAAAGATCCATAACCATGAGTAAGAGATTTAAGCTGGTCAACAAAGTCAGTGATTATCTCAGCAAGGGGCACCTTGTACTTTAGCACCACCTTTTGGTCTCTAAACTTTTCTTCAACAAACTATCCTCTCCTACTTTAGCATAGCTGCTTCAAATCCTTGATATACTATCCTGGAGCCACGATCAGACATAAAGCTATCGGTTCGAGATAATACTGAACTTCTCCTTTGTCAGGAGCATCCGCAGCACTGTCAATGTCTAATATTTTCTAGATCACCATAAAATTACGTCAGAATTGCGAAGTTTGCATTTATAGGGAACTGTTGGAGATGTCAGAATGGTCTCAATTTCAAATTCGTCTGCCAGCCTTTGTCTGAAGACATCCATATGAAGCATTCCTAAGAAGCCACAGCGAAAACCAGGACCAAGAGTGGCACTGCTGGTACGAGTAAAGGTTACTGCTGGATCCGTCAAAACTAATTTCTCTAAACTGCCTTAGTTCATGGTTACTTCTTTTCAAGAGCTGGAAAATCTTCGGTTGAGACTGGAAACAATCCAGCATAGAGCATTGGCAGGGCAGCCTTAAATCCAGGTTATGCAGGCACTTTTTTCCCCAGCAGGTGAAAGGTGTCTCCGATTCTGGCTTCCTTAACTAGCTTCATGTTACTGAGCACGTACCCAATCTGTCCTGGACCAAGAGAAGTACAGGAAGTAAGTTCAGGTTGAAGCATGCCAACTTCAAAGACTTGGTATTGTTTGCCTGTAAATGAACTAACTATAGCTTTTCCTTTGGAAATTTAACCTGACATCACGTAGAACAGACAAACGACATTTTTACCATTGATGAACCAGCTATTAAGAAGAAATAATTTGGGAGAGTCTTTGGGGAGACCGACTGATGGGGGAGGCACTTATTCAATTATTCTGGATAGAAGCCCCTCAACGTTGAGGCCAGTCTTAGCGCTGACTCTGCTAATAGGAGTAGTGATTGCTAATTCTTATCTGACTTCCATTTCCATAGTCTACAGGTCACAAATGGCGTCAATTTTGTTGAGAACAGGAATGATAGTAAGTCCTTCTTTTTTTGCAAGATGGAAGTTGGCAATTGTCTGAGCCTGTATTCCTTGCGTGGCGTCGATGAGCAACAAAGCTCCCTGACATCCTCTCATTGATCTTTCTACTTCATAATGAAAATCTGTATGCCCTGGGGTGTCTATCAGGTTCAGCAGATAATTTTCCTGTTTCTCATTATTTTCATTCTTCTGTGTTTTATCTTCCCCTTCAACTTATTGCTTGGGAGGGTATAAATATCTCATTGATACGGTTTGTGCTTGCACTGTGATACCTCTTTATCTTTCAACTTTGAGTTTATCGAGGAACTGTGCTTGTGAATGTCGAGGGATGGTTTGGGTGATTTCGAGCAGTCTGTCAGCGAGGGTACTTTTTCCGTGGTCGATGTGTGCGATGATGCAGAAATTGCGAATTAGTCTCGGACTTGTTTGACTGAGATAGTAAGCCACTCTCAACATCTATTACACCTCAATTAAACAGACCTCCCAAAACACATAGAACCAACATCATAATGTATATCAATCACTTAAGGGCTATAATTACAATCAAACGTATCTAGTGAGATGAACAACGTATTACCTTGGCTGCTCGGAACTGTGGCAGGAGCAGGATTAGCTTACCATCTTCAGAACAGACAGACTATATCTTAAATGCAGAAATCTCCTTAGGGATACCTCGAGCTTCAGGAACGGCCTCAGCAGTATGTACTTTACTCTAGATTGCATCAGCAGCCAATAGCAATTCATACTCTCATCACGCACGAAAAACCACAGCCACCCAGCACGACAGACAGAAAATCTAATGGGCAAACATAAGTGTAAGAACTATTCCATGCATATGGAACTGATCTGATTTAAAGTGGCAAATGTGATAAAGTAGAGCTCATCTAAGGACCAATTTTCAGCAAGGGCACTCCTCTGAAGTAGCAAGGTCAGGTAGTCCCAAACATTTACAATATGACTATTGAAATGGATGTCACTGGTTTCTACAAAGCCAGCAGTTTCTATGACATTGTGGTGTGCACAAATGGAAGAAATCACTTCTTCAATGCCTTTGTGGTCTCCAGTAAATACAAAGGAATATTCAAATTATTGGATCGCATTGTGCCACTGTCAGAAGTTGAGGAAAAGACTGGACTAACTTTCGGCTTATAAGGAGCCAGTTTGGTTGAGATCGACTTTGAAGGACTCAAAAAAGAGAGACAGTTAATTGCAGTTACCCCATAAGGCAGTTAAACAAGTGATTGATCGAGTATATGCAATCAATATTGCTTATAAATTTTATCTGACAGAAACAACAATAATGACAATTTCAAGGCTGTTGATAAGAGAATGATTTTTTGATTATTTCGTAGAGAATGTTCATTTTCCAGTCAACATAGTCTTATAACAATATTAGTAACAATACAGTTCAGCCTATGTCCTAGGAATACTATGGCATCCTTCCATCTTCAAGGCCTCACAACTTCCGCACAGAAAGAACTCACGTCTCTCCGCAATCACCCTCTCCTTCCAGACGCTCTCTCCAAAGGACATAGCTATCAGCATAAAAGCTCAAGCTCCAAAAGAAAAGAGCCAAATAAACTAACTATCGACCAACTCCTCAACAACAGCAAGAAGGCAGTATGACTGGAAATAGAGGCAGAGGGCAGAATGCATATACGAGTAGTCAGAATACTAGTTGGAATCAGCAATATCCGACTCAAACTATTCAGGATGGAACAAATATGTACAGAGGTTATGGCATCAATTAGACAAGTTACAGAAATAACTAGATGACATACAGAAACAACAATTAGACTAGCTATCGAAATAATAATTAAACTAGCTACAGGAACCATGAATTTAATTACAGAAACAGTGGCAGAGGATAGGAGTAAATTTAAAGGTAAGAGGATCTTGCTAATAGTAGATACTTTCACAGTCCTAGAGCACAAAATCCTATAGCTCGCAGCCAATCCCCACGACTGAGAAAAGCTAATTCTTTAACACATGCTTTGAAAAAGCAAAACCTTCTGCATACTTTTTACCCTGCCCAGCAAAGACAATACTACAACTACCCAGATGATGGCTATAAGGATCCGAGAAGAGAATAGATCAAAAAAAGACTGGAGGAAAAAGCCAGAAGAGCATTTGAAAGGGCAGTCTACGAAGAAGATAAGCCATAGTAGGCACCAAAGAGAACAAATCGACCCAGAAAATTCTAAGTGGAGGACAATTCTCACATTCAACACAGAAATAGTGGTATTTTGGAAAATCTTCGCTAGCAGGACATGTAAAAGCAAAATTTAAACATAAACTCAAAAAGGGCATATAATAAAGCTCAGCATGAAGAAAAAGTGATCGACTTATCGATTGATCCAGGACAAGGCAGGAAATAATAAATCTACGATGATTACCAAATCAGAAAACAAGATGAACATAGTCGCTCAATATCTCACTATATCGATGACAGAAATATAACAATTCCCAGCAAAAATATCATAGCTCAAAAAGAAGAAGACGACTCTTTCCTACAATTTAAACCAGCTCCCAAGTAAGATATATAAAAGAAGGAGGAAAAAGGCGATAAGGAGGGCAAAAGGGGGTCTGAACTGTCAGACTACAAATCAATTGATATGATGGAAATCAACAGCAATTGCAAACTCAATGATAAGGATATAAAAAAAGATCTTTCTGATGACAATCGATCTTTAGGAATAAACACTCTTCGCAGTTTCGAACAAAAAAAGAAAAGTAAGATCAGTTAACCCAGTCAACAGTCGAGCCTAGCTAGTCGAAGCAACTCTCAATAGTCATAACTCGAGTCGATTTCAAACAGCCAGTCATCTCACAAATTGTCCAAATCTGGCTCAGAGGTTAACCGAAATACAAGCCGAAAGGACTATCAGCAATAGTCACCCAGCAAGGGTAGCACTAGCAAGCATGACTTCAGCAAGCACAAGCTCAAAAGCAGCCATTCTCTTTCATAAATAGTTGAGAAGAATATCGACATCAATATCAAGCAACCAAGGAATAGCAAAGTATCTATTTAGAGCAGAATATAGTAAATCAAAAGCGACCTTTAAAAGCAGAGTCAAATTGTCTTCAAAAAACAGCAACCAGAAAGATTTACTCCCTAACAATCCAATATGTCTAAAAGTAGCTATAGTCAGCTGTCAGTGTAACCCTCAGCTCAGGAAGGTAGCCACAAAAAGGTCAAAAGAATAAAAAGAGTATCGAAGCAGACAAGTTCACAAAATATAAATGAGGCAGTGGTTGTGGAGGCCCTGCCTGTCAAAGTTGTACCTGCTACTGTTGAATTTTCTCCAGAAAGAGAGAGATAAAGCAATTTAAGATCCAACAATTCAAGAGCTTAACTCAGTCGATCCCAGAACTCAGCCTTGAATCGTTCTAAACAGAGGCAAGTGGGATCAAGCGAGGGAGAGTACAATGCCTTCACCGAGATAAGAGAGTTCATGGAGGATGAAGAAGCTAGGCACTAGGAGAGAAAAGACCAATAAGATCCATCTCAAATTTCTGAGAAGTTAGAGGAAGTTCTGACTAAGGTAGAAGAGCATCTTTATAAGCTTAACTGTATAGCTGAAATAATCATAATGATACCAGATCTATACGACTTTGAGACCATCTACGACTCTCGCAATGAATGGCTGCTACTTTAAGCTTTCCTCACTCTCAAAAAATTCTATGCAGAAAGGATCAGGGTTGTAGATGCTTTGAGAGGTGGAAAAAATTGTTTTAACCTTCTCGACAGCATCATCGAAGACCATATTCTTAGGGAATATCTTGGCCATAAGTACATCCAAAGTATTGCTACAGATTTATCTTAATTCAATGGGAGATTAGAGGGCATTTTACGAGATTTTTTAACATTTTTGCACAGGTTCAAAGGAGAGTCATATTACCACTTGAGACCATTCAGTAATAGTTAAGAGCTCGGAGTATTATTGGGGTAGTACAGTAAGGAAGTAGAAAACCTGAAGAATAAGAAAAGAGAGGAATTCAATGGTGAGGAGGAGGATGAAGTAGTTATTGACCTCAACGAAAGGATATTTAGACTAATGGAGGTCGGTTTCATTTTGGGTAATTTGGCTGGAAAGGAGCAGAAGGCCATTTAGAAAGATGAAGGGCTCTACGAGGAGGAGGATAAATTCATCGATTACCTCAACTAATACGAGCAGCTATTCGAAAAGATGGTGATGATATTTAAGTGAGCACTTACTATCTGTCAATAATGATATTGAACAATGGACCAGCTATATGATATGAAGTAGGATCAGCCCTTAAAATTCTTAAATTCATTCTTTCTCTCCCTTCTCACTCTTTCTCTTCCGTTCTTGTCTAATTCTTTCTTTCTGATTCTCACTTCCTTGGGTGTCACCTCCAAAAGTTCGTCATCTCGGATATAGCAGATAGCTTCCTCAATAGACATTTGCTTGGCTCCAATCAACTTGACCTTCTCATCATGAGAATGGGTCCTCACATTTGTTACTTTCTTCTCCTTAGTAGGATTAACCTCCACATCCTCTTCTTTTGTGTGCTAACCGATTACCAAACCATTGTACACAGTTGCTCCAGGGCCTACAAAAAGAGTTCCAAACTTTTACAATTCCTTCAAGATGTAAGGAGTCGTGGTTCCCTCGCACATGCTGATAATGGCTCCTTTGAAATTTCGACGAAGAGGTCCTTGATAGGGCTTGTACTCATGGAAACTGCTTCTGATCAAGGCAGTTCCCTGAGTCTCGTTTAGAAGTTCAGTTCTAATACCGATGAGAGCTCTGGTGGAGCAGATGAACTCGAAAATCATTTTGTCGTTGTAGGGGGCGCTGGTAATGTAGACTCCTTTGCGAGCATTCATTTTATCCATAATAAGAGCTGAAAATCGTTCCTCAACCTCAAAAGATATCTTTTCAATGGGTTCCATCAGCTCTCCTGTCTTTTCATTTTTCTTGAACACGATTTCAGGAGGAGTCACTGAAAACTCAAAGCCTTATCTTCTCAACTTCTCCAAAAGAATGCCGATATGTCTGAGTTAAAAATATTTTACAAATCTCCTCTGCCTCGAACTTGAATGGAGCTCTTTCCTTCGCTGCTGACAGTCAGTGCTACATCATTTTCAGCCTACTCAAGCAATCGTTGCTTAATGTCGTTGAGAGTAACTTTTGTACCTGCCTTTCCTGCAAGAGGAGAAGTATTGACACTGATGGAAACTCCCATGAGAGGTTCGTCAATTTTAAGGCAAGGAATAGTCTTTGAAGGATACCCTTATTCTACAAGAGTGTGTGTCACCATGGATTTAGGAACACCCGCAAGCAGCACAAGATCTCCAGCATATGCCCTATCCATTTCTATTTATGATAATCCTGTCTTTTTAACAATTTTTGTAATTTTTCCAGCATCGATGGTTTTCTAGTCTTGAGAATACACTCTAATTTCCTTCCCGATCACAGCTTCTCCAGAGTTGATCTTTCCAAGTACCAGTTTTCCATGGAAAGTATTAGGCTGGGTCTGAGTGACAAGCATGGAAAATGCCTTTTATGAGCTAACTTTCGGCTGAGGAACATGCTTGATGATTCCCTTGAGAATACATTCAATGGATTTCTTCTCATCAGTAAGATTTTCAACTGCCCAACCGTTCCTGCCTGATGAGTAGTAAACAGGATATTCGAGGAAATGATCAGGACAATTGAGGTCACAGAACATTTCGAATATTTCATTCACAACTTCTTAAACACGAGCAGTAGGTCTATCAACTTTGTTGATAACTACAAGGGGTCTAACTTCCTGCTCAAGAGCTTTTCTGAGGACAAATTTCGTTTGGGTCATGGGACCCTAGGTGGCACATACTACGAGACACACACCATCAACCATGTCCATGATTCGCTCAACCTCTCCTCC
>Ga0100378_1005973_pt1 | contig 11091 bp, 9 predicted proteins | sample CryGeymeta201502_FD_81535 | JGI IMG/M metagenome (GOLD analysis project Ga0100378, IMG submission 81535) | Groundwater microbial communities from Crystal Geyser aquifers in Utah, USA - Crystal Geyser metaG 2015-02 | ecosystem: Environmental > Aquatic > Deep subsurface > Groundwater | place: USA...
CAAGCATTGCTGTTATCCCAAATATGGCTAAAAAGTGAGGAAAATACTGGATCGCAAGTTTATTCCCCGCCAGAGCCAGGCAGGCGATACCGTATCGGAAAAATCACGTAAGAATCGCGCAAGGAATCGCGCAGGCACGATTAAGCCGATTCCCGAAAGAGTGAATAGTAGGTGGCTGGGCCGGCGCCGTTCTTTTTGAAAACTTTCATTTCTTCCAGTTTTTTAAGTTTGGCCTGGGCGGTTCTTTTAGGAATGCTTAAAATATCGGTTACATCAGCGCTGGTGATTTTACCCATCGTAACAATAAAATCAACAATTTTTAATTCATCGCTGTCCAGAATGTTTATATTGCTGTCAATTTTTTTAATGACGGATAAATTTAAAATTTGTTCTTTAACTTTTTCCGCTTCATCAAGAAAACCTTCAACAAAATATTTTATCCAATCGGTTAAATCTACCTTAAGGCGATCGGAAAAAGTTTTTCCTGTTTGAAGTGCTTCATAATACTTTTTATGGTCGCGGTTATAATAATCCTCTAAAACCAAGACTTTTTTAAAATCCCAGCCTGATTGGTATAGATGTAGCAGACTCAAAAGTCTTCCGGTTCTGCCGTTACCGTCGGTAAAAGGGTGAATGGTTTCGAATTGGTAATGAAAAAGTCCGGCTCTGATGATCGGATGGATTTGTTGGTTGTCTTTTAACCAACTAAGCAAATTTTCAATTAAAATAGGAACCTCTTTGGCCTTGGGAGGAGTGTAAGCTAACTCTTCATTGCCCTTGGGAAGAACATTGACAATGTAAACCGGTGTTTTTCTGAAAACTCCGGATTTTGTCTTTTCGATTAAACCTTCCATGATCGTTTTATGGATACTCAATATTTCGTTAACACCAAAAGTTTTTTGGGAGTCGGATAGGCCGTCAATCCTACTCAAGGCAGTTAAATAATTTTCCACTTCCCGGATTTCGTCCACTTCGGCAACGACTTTTTTACCTTCCGCCAATTCTTTGACCTGGTATTCTTTAAGTTGATTTCCTTCAATTGAAGTTGAAGTATGGGCCATTTTTATAACGGCCGCCCGTCTTAAAAAAGCCTCTCTTGCCGGCAGCAAATTTGACCGCTGGACCATGGCTTTAATCTCGGCAATTTGGGACAGCATGTTTACAACCTGATCAGTAATCTCGTACTTAGGGCTGAACATATTTATATTATATCACGCATTATCCCGCCATAATCGCGCAAGTAATCGCGCAAGTGTTTGAGAGAGTATAATTTCTTTTAATGATGCCTTATTTTTCCATCGAAAAAATCGGCCCTTTTTATACTTGGGGATTGTTTTTAGCCTTGGGTTTTTTAGCGCCCTTTATTTTTGTTTTAAAGAACGCCAAGAATAGGGAGATAGATCCTAAAATTGTTTGGGATATTTTATTGTGGATTATTGTTGGCAGTGTTATCGGCATGAGATTGGGATATGTTTTGCAGTTTCCTAAAGAGTATTTATTAAGTCCTGTTGAAATACTAAAATTTTGGGACGGAGGATTAACTTTTTTTGGTGGCCTGATCGGCGGGATCATTGGTGCAGTTTTTTATCGTACGTACGATAAAAAACTGTCAACAAGAAAAGATATTTTTTGGCGGATTGCGGATTTGGTGGCTTTGTATTTCCCCCTGGGAATTATTACTGCCAGAATCGGCTGTTTACTAATTAATGATCATCAGGGCGCAATTACTTCACTTCCTTGGGGAATTGTTTGGCCGGATGGTACGATACGACATCCGGTGGCCTTGTATCTAATTCTAAACGGGTCGGCAATTTTTTTAATATTAAATATCTTAAAAAATAAATTTAAAAAAACGGGTGGAATTTTTTTCTTTTTCTTGCTTTTTTATTCCCTGACTCGTTTTTTTCTTGACCTGACCCGGTCAAGCGGCACTCCTTTGTCCGACCCATCAATCCTTGGTTTAAATGTTTCTCAATGGGTCTCAATTATTATTTTTCTTTTTATTGTTTTTATAAAAGTGGTTGACAGACTGTTCTAAAGTAGGTAAACTTTATTAAAGAACCAAAAAATATGAACAAAAAACCGACTGAGTCTTCTAGTGAGCCGATTAAGCTGACGGTTTCTGAAGTTCAACCCGAAGAATCTTTGGTGGAAGAACCGCTGGTTGTTCCCGAAGAAGCGGTTGCCGGCGACCCAAACTTGGTTGTTCCCAAGTCGGATGTTGATGATTTGTTCCCCAGTCCGGATAAGATGGAAATACAAAAGCCCAAAAGATCGCCTAAGGGTGGTTTTTGGGGATTCGTCGGCGGGTTGTTGATCGGCGGACTGGCAATCGGAGGAATTTTTGGTTTTATTATCAATCCGAAAAGCGCCGGAAACCGACGGGAAGTGAACGGTGTCATTTCGGTTCCGACTTCGGTCGTCGAGCCGACGCCTGAAGTTACCGTGGCGGTTGAGGAAGTTGACTACTCGCAGTATTCAGTGAAAGTATTAAACGGTTCTGGAGTTGACGGCGCCGCGGCCAGTGTCAAAGAGCTGATAAAAGAGATTGCTTTTAAAAGCGTCCAGACGGGAAATGCTTCTGTCTCTAACCTGAAAGAGACAACAGTTCAATTTAAGGCCGGCGTTCCAGTGGCAGTTTTTGAAAAAGTGAGTCAGTTGTTGGTTAAATATACAGTCGTTGAAGGTGATGCTCTGGAAGATTCTGCCGGGGTTGATATTCAGATTACCGTAGGGATTCAAAAATACTAAGTCTGAGTTATCAACGTGATATTTTAGTTAAGTCTTAAATCCTCTTTTTTACAAGAGAATGTGCTGACGACGGTACAGTTTTTTGATTTTAATGATTTATTGTGGTACGATGCTCCATAATTTATTATGTATAATGAAAGAATGAAACCGACTTCTTTACCGGGCAGGACGGAAATAACTAATTCTCCTGATTTTGAGAGGAAGATTGAAGAGGTGTTGTCGCGCGGGGTGGTTGAGGTTATTGACAAAGAGAACTTGCGTAAGAGAATGCTAAGGGGTGATATTTTTCGAATAAAGATGGGAATAGATCCTACAGGGCCAAATATTCATATTGGTAGAGGCGCTTCACTAATGAAACTTAGAGACTTCCAAGAATTGGGGCACCAAGTTGTCTTGATTATCGGTGATGCCACGGCGACAGTTGGTGACTCTTCCGATAAAGCAAGTTGTCGGGAAAGGTTAACTCCAGAGCAAGTAAGGCAGAATGAAAGGAATTATTTATCTCAGATAGGGAAAATTTTGGATATCAGCAAAGTTGAAATTCATCATAATAGTGAGTGGATAAGGAAAATAGATTTTGATATTTGGCTCCAACTGGCGAGTTGCTTTACTTTGCAGCAGATAATTGAGAGAAAGAATTATGCTAAGCGAATTGATAGCGGAAATCCTGTTGGGTTTCATGAGACTCTCTATCCTTTATTGCAAGGATGGGACTCGGTAAATATTAGGGCTGATGTCGAAATTGGAGGAACCGATCAATTATTTAATCTTAATGCGGGAAGAAAAATACAGGAAAGATTCGGACAAAAATCGCAAGACATACTTACTTTAATGTTGTTGACCGGTACTGACGGTAGGAAAATGAGCACCAGTTGGGGGAATGTTATTTTAATTAACGACCCACCTGATAAAAAATACGGTAAATTGATGAGTGTGCCGGATTATTTAATACCGGTGTATATGGAATGCGCAACAAGAATCCCAATGGAAAGAGTGAAAGAAGTAGTAGGATTATTGAAAGATGAAGTAGGCAACCCGATGGATTATAAGAAAGAATTGGCTTTTGCCTTAGTTGAACAATACGACGGTAAAGAGGCGGCAGAAAAGGCGCGAAACAGCTTTGAGAAAACGGTGCAAAATAGGGAATTACCAGAAGTAATTCCGGTTGTAACTATCTCAGGTTCTCTTGAAATAAACAGATTGATACAGGAATTGGTAAGAACAAATTTAGTAAGAAGCAAATCCGAAGCAAAAAGGTTGATAGAACAAAAGGGAGTCAGCATAGAAGGGGAAGTGTTTTTGCCAGACCAAACAGTAATAGTTCCCGAAGGAGGAATCGTGGTAAAGGTTGGGAAGAGAAGATATTTGAAATTCGAACAGGATAAGGAGGGAGGTGAATAGCTGATGAAAACATTTTTCTATTTTTTAAAAGGTCTTTTATTTTCAAAACAAAGGAAAGAAATTACTTCTTTAATTTCGAACTATCTTAATTAAGTTTTCGAGGAAAGAGTATTTTTTATGATTGGTAACCTTAGAAAGATTTTAAGGACTTCTTTTGGTGAAGTATTTAGTCAAAATGAAGAGGCGTTGCCCATATTTGAAACTGCTTATAGTAATTTGTTTAATCTTCTTAAAAATGATGGCCTTGGGCGAAAGTTCCCTTTTTCTTTAGAAAGTAGTTTTTTTACAAAAAAAATTTTTAACGGGTGGCTTAAATCCTACTTTTCTGTTCTTCAAAGAGGAATTGTTTCCGATATAGATAAAATTACCTTTGTTGATTTTGTTTCCCTTTTCCATCCGCAAAGATCAATGCGTTTGTTATTTGATAAGCTACGCCGAAAATTAGACTTAAATATCACTGCGATATGCAATTATAATTGTCCGTATTGTTACCAGAGATCGAGAGACATGAGTTGGCGGCGTCTTGCTAAGAAAGCCGCTCAGGGAGAAATTCCAATCGAAGAATTTAAAAGGTTAGTTAAGGAGGGAGGAGTATTAGGAGCAAGATATTTGAAATTAACAGGAGGAGAACCTTTGACGAAAAAAGGGATTATGGAACTTCTTTCCTTTGCGTTAGATTTGCCTTTTTACGAAGAAGTTGAACTCCTGTCAAATTGTTCTTTGATGCCAGAGTATTTGGATGAACTCAAAAGAACAATTCGTGGAAAAGAGAAGAGGTTTCACCTTCACACCTCCATAGATGGGTTGTCGAATAAAAGTAGTAAGAACACCAAATTTTCCTTGGAACATTTTAAAAATTTAGAGAAAATGTTTGTTAGTCTATCGGGGATAAAAATAAGCGTTAATTCGATGTGGACAAAGTCATTATCCGACGAAGATGTTTTAATGAAACTGTATAAACTGATGTTAAAAGGTAATATAACCAGATGGACAATCAGTTTCCCTTATCTTGTTTCAGATTTAAAAAAGATGGTAAGAGATCAACCTGATTATATTCCTGATTATAAAACTGTTATAAATCTTTCTAAAAAATTAATTACCTTACATCAAGAGCTAAATTTTCCCTTTCAACTTTCGATCCCGCTAATATTTAAACACGAAATGTTTGATGAAGGTTATTCAGTTTCGTGTGAGTGTTTTGAAAATCACCCTTGTTTTCCCTGTCATGGTTCTTATTTGATTGTTGGTCCGAAGGGTGAAATTATGGAGTGTCTACTTGCACCGCCGACAACAAATGCAAACATCTTAAACAAAAGTTTACTGGGGGCAATGCTGGACAGCCTAAGAAGAAATCGGTTTTATTCTATTACTTACAAAGAAGTATCAAAAAAGTGTTTCGAATGTCGTTATGAATCTCTTTGCCAAGGTCAGTGCTTAAATGATAAGTCTTTATCAAATTTAAGCTTCCAAGGTGATAATACATATGGGCAGGATTTAAGGGCGTGCAGTTTACTAAGTCTGGCAGAGAAAGAAGTATGGCCATTGATAAAGGGAGATTATCAAAAGAAGATGAGGAGCTATTTGAACCAGAGTGGTTTTTACCCAAAAATTTATAAAAATATTTGTGAGTCAATTAAATGACAATCTTATGTTGAGGTAGTTATGAACCCAAGATGATTAAAAAAAAGACGATTTTTGAGTTGAAGGCAAACTATTATTGTAACATCAAATGCAATTTTTGTATTTTTTCTGAGCGAAAAGGACAAAACCAGTCGCTTACAAGCGAACAGATCCTCGAGGTGGTTAAGGGGATTTCTAAAAAGTATCCCAAAATTGACTGTTTTGTTGTTTCCGGAGGCGAGCCGACGGTAAGGAAAGATTTATGGGAAATACTTAATGCTGTTTATGAATATTTAAAGCCACAAAGAATTGTGATACATACAAACGGGTTAATATTACCTCCGGAAGAGGAAATAAAAAAAATGGTTGAGAAAAAGGTGGTAATTTTTCTATCTTTTCATACACTGTCTTCTGAAACATATTTTCAATTTACTTATTCTAAAAATCTACCAATACTTATCAAAAATCTTGATAAATTTACAGAGGGAGGAATAACTGTTTTTTCCAATACATTGATAATGAAACCAAATCAAAACGAGATAGAAAAAATTGGTGATTACCTGTTTAAACAAGGTGTCAGAAAGATGGAGTTTCGGTTTCCATTTGGAACAGGAAGTAGGAGAATGATTTTTCCCTGGATTATTCCCGACGACTTTCTTGGGATTACTCACCAGCTTCTAAATTTATTAAAAAAATATTCGAATGAAGTAACTTTTTTTATTCACCCTTCAGTTCTTTGTTTGTTGAGGCAAAAAATACCTAAAAAAGAAGAGGCGTTGCTCGAGCCTATTATTGAAATGGCGAAAAAGAGTGTTAACAGTGAGGAGTTTATTTCCGGAGAGGGAGTAAAATATCTGTTTTTGGACCCAAGAATGCGATTGGTAAGAGAAAAATTTCAACAAACAGCTATTAATGGCCCAGAGACAATTTTTAAAAAAATTGACAGTTGTCGGAAATGTATTTTTAAAGATTCCTGCTTGGGAGTTCCTATCGAGTTTTTAGATGGTTAAAATAAATGCGAAATAAAGAATTTGAAATTATTGATGTTCATACTCACGCTACTGGGATTGATATTCTAAATTTTTTTACCCCTCGAATTCCTTCAACTCAGAGTTTGGCGGAATTGAAGGGGAAAATGGAAGCTTCAGGAATTACTAGAGCAGTTGTGTTTCCTTTTCCGGGAACATTGTATTATAACCCAAAAAAAATTTTGTTGGAAAATGTTTGGGAAGCTACTGGACTTGAGGATTTCCCATATCAGCAAGAAAATTTAGCATTAATGGCAGAAATTAGATTGCGACAATGGGAATCTTCGCTTCTTCCTTTTTTGGCTTTTGATCCTATAGAAAAAGTTGATCAGCAGTGTCGTTACCTTGCCAGAGAATCGGGTTATTATGGGATTAAGATTCATACGCTGGCTACCAGGTCAAGCCCAGCTGATGTTTCTAAAGAACTTATAAGTATGCTTGTTGGAAGAAATATGCCGGTATTATTTCATACTGGTAAGCAGGAAAATGCTTTGCCCCAAAAAGTTGTCGATTTTGCTAAAATTAATCAGAAATTAAGAGTTGGTTTAGCTCATTTAGGGGGATTAGACAGTAGAGCACTCCACGAAGCAATCAAGGTTCCCAATCTCTTTGTAGATACTTCACCGTTTCTATGTATATGTTATTTTGCCCAGCACGGAATAAGACGATATTTGTCTGATGATATTTTTCAAACTGATTATGGTGATCCGACAGGTGTTTTATTAGATTTGTCTGCTTTTTTAGGGGATAAATTAATATGGGGTAGCGATGAACCTTTTTCTTGTTTTTCTGATAGAAGGGGGATAATAGTAACTAATTTTTCTTATGCGGAGCAGGTTGAGGTATTAAAGCGTTTGGAAACAATGGGTTACAGTGAAGTGCTAAGGAAAATAGTAGAGGAAAATCCCAAAAGATTTTTATTTGGATAATTCTTTTTTTGTCAATTATACCGTAATTTAGATTCGGAGTCGGAAAAATTAATCCAAAATGTTTTGTGGAAAATTTCCCATGACCGGACAGTTTTGATCATTGCCCATCGTTTTTCGACGGTCAGAAAGGCCGGTAGAATTATTGTTTTAGACGATGGCCGAATTGTTGAGTCCGGCACTCACGATGTTTTGATTAAAAAGAAAGAAGGGCTTTATCGTTATCTTTGGGAACTGCAGGCGAAGACCGGCCGGGAAGTAATTGACTCAAGCTAAGGCTGAATGCCTTTGAATTGGAAAAGAGGAATCGGTTTAAACCAGTCCTCCTTCCAGCCATACGAAACCTCAAGAAAATCAACTGCTTTCATTCCCAGATCAATCGCGTCTTGAATAAGGACAAAATTGGTATAATTTCCCAATCCCGGGTAATGCTTAATGTCGTAGGCGCCGTTCAGGGCATAATATACGCCTTTATAGAGGGCAACCAAGTCCACTCCGACTGTTTTGCCGTTAATTTCGGTGGTAACGGTTCTGATTTCGTATTCATTGGCCTGTTTGACTATCTGGCGGAATGTTTCTTTTCTTTCTCTTACTAAAAAAGCCGACCCGTCCTCGTCAATTTTGGCAAATCTTTTTATACTTAGTTTAAACAAGGCTTCCAGGTCTTTGTAGCGGTTTATCACTGTTTGGGGATTATGGGAGAGAATAATCCTTTGGTCGCGGCGGAGGTTATACCGTTTTTTGCCGTTGAATTTTTGCATAAAACTCTCCATTGTCGGATACTCCTCTAAAGAAAGGAGATATTTAGGGTCATCGGCCATCAGTTGGCATTTTCGGGCAAGTGACTGGGAAAGATGAAGAGCATTAAGTAAAATTTTTTGTCTGAAGAGAGAAAAAACCAAAGGGATGAGCGACTTATCGTTAAACCAAAAAGTATTACCTTCCTGCCACCAGCTGCCAAACCAGCGCAGTTCGTCCTTATCGCTCTCGTACCAAAGAGGGAGTAGTCCCAGTGGTTGGTCCCCTCTTTCGAAAATTAAAAAGACTGGTTGACAGTGATAGCCAAGATAAAAAGCGTACCGGAAACCCCAAATTTCAAAAAGAGTCTTTTTGGGGCTGAATTGTTCAAATAACTGGCGGCAGGTTTCCATGCCGGTTTCGACGCGGACGGTGAAGTTTTGTTGGGTTAATTGCCAAAGATTACCTCCTTTTTTTATGGGTTGAATCGTTTGGTAGTTAAAAAAAGAAGAGTAAAGATAATCCAAACCGGGGGGTTGGTTTTCTTCGTTAATTAAATCTGTCTCTGCCATTTCTAAATAAAAAAATTTAAGAAAATTAATAAAAAAAGTGTTACTAATATGTAATCAAAAAATCGATATTGTTGTCAATGATTAGTTTGAGGCTAATTTGAGGTTATAAAAAAAATCAATTTTTATCAGCCACGATTTCTTTAATTTTTTGTGTTAAAACCGGCGAGTTGAATCTTTTAGTCAATTCGTTTTCCCATCCTTCATTTTTAATATTAATATTCGGTTCAACTCCTTTGCCTTCAATCGGCTGGTTATCGTCTCTTAGTGTTAAACTATGAACCAAAAAAACGGAGTATTTAGTGTTTGGATCGAATTGATTGTTTAATGTAAAAACCCGCTCGACTGTTCCCCAGCCTTTAGTGGCAGTCCCGACCAAAATACCGACATTGTATTTTTTCAAAACAGCAGCCATAACTTCCGCCGAAGACTGAGCGTTTTCATTTACCAGCACCACCACTTTTTTGAAGCGGACCAGTGTCGGCAGCCAACCGATTTTAGTTTTAAAATCTTCTTTAACATCTTGGTGAAAGAATTGATACGCGTATTGGTCATTGCCAATAAAAGGCCCCAAAAAGTAAGGCAGCCCGTCGATGGCTCCGCCGACGTTATCTCTTAAATCGAGAATAAGGGTATCCAAGGTTTCTCCTTTGTCCACTTTTTGAGTTACGTTGACCAGCTCCTCAATGGTGGTTGGGGAAAATTGTTTGATGTGTAAATAAAATATTTGGGGGGTTAACAGTTTGTATTCCATGGTCGGTTCAGCCCCGGACTCATTGTAGATAGCGCGGTTTTTTTCATCAGAAAGCATTTCATAGGCTTTGTTTACTTGGGCTAATTTTTGTTGCCCTTCATCGGAAGTATCGGTTTTTAACTGGCTGCTTTTATCTTCAAACGCTTTTTTGATCTCTTCGGCCGAAGCGTCTTTTTTAACCTCAAGCACTTGGTATTGGTCTATTTCCGGGTTAATGTTCTTGACCCGGTTTTTCAAATCAACTTCCTCTTTTTGGGAATAAAGCCGGCTTCGGCCAAAGGGTTGCAAGTTTGCTAAAACAATATCCACAAGGGTGGCGGTAAATTCTTTCTTTTTTTCTTCTTCGTTTATTTCTTTAATATTTTGCAGAAGCAGTTTTTCCAGATTTTTTTGGTCCTTGGTTTTAATTTCCTGTTTTTTGCCGGTTACTTTCTCTGCAGCCAGTACATATAGGTTGACCAGTTGCTCATCGGATATTTTATCCCAATAGTTTTGTTTGATTAGATCATAAATTTCTCCCAAAAAGGCAACGTGTTTTTCCGGTGTTTTGGAGAAAGAAGAAACATTTTTCTTGACCTTCCAGCTTGCGGAAATCTTAGGGTAAATTCTATCGGCAAAGATTCCTAATCCAAAAATTACAGTTATTAAGAAGATTTTTGCCAGTAGTCGAAATTTTCGACTTTTAAATAGTTTCACAAGATATATTTTATCATTACTGGGTAATGATTTTTGCATGAAGTTCGCGAGAATATTTATGAGCAAAACGGTGAGATTCGTCGCGGATACGTTGTAGGAGCTGCAAGATCAGTGAGCTTCGTGACAATCTGAGACTTTTCCAGGCAATAATTTTTTGCTTCGCAATTTTGGGGATAATAATTAGCTCTTCTTCTTTGGTTATTCCCAAAAGAGAGATATGTTTTTCCAGATTCCTTTCCTTGATTGCTTTAAATGCAGCTGTCAGTTGGGTTTTTCCTCCATCAACAAGAATTAACTGGGGATAGACCCACTCGGGGTGATTAAGGCGGCGAAAAATAATTTGTTTGATTCCTTCAGGGTCATCTTGACCGGCCAAATTATATTTTAGATTGAATTTACGATATTGTGATTTATCCGGTTCGCTGTTAACGAAAGCGACCATTGAGCCGACAATAATGTCCTTACCCAAATTTGAAACGTCGTAACCTTCGATTCTGTTTAACGTTGTCGGGTCACTGCCTTGATATTTTGTTAAAATTTTCCGGAGTTCATAAAATGTTTTGGAGCTACTTTGTTTTTCTTTCGGAACACTTTGCCAGCCTGAGGTA
>Ga0100378_1005975_pt1 | contig 11088 bp, 6 predicted proteins | sample CryGeymeta201502_FD_81535 | JGI IMG/M metagenome (GOLD analysis project Ga0100378, IMG submission 81535) | Groundwater microbial communities from Crystal Geyser aquifers in Utah, USA - Crystal Geyser metaG 2015-02 | ecosystem: Environmental > Aquatic > Deep subsurface > Groundwater | place: USA...
ATTTTGCTGAGATTGAGGGATTTGTTTGGATTGTTTGTGCTTATTATCATCTTTTTGCGCTATTAAGTCAGTGGGATATACTCCAAAACTTCAATAATTGCAGTTTTGACTGTTGTATCCCTCGACTCAAAAGAATCAACGACCGTCCAAACCTAACTTAGCACTAGCTTATCAAACCTCAGCACAATCTCTTTAATATAAAGAATAACCGAAGCCACAACCTCGCTATTCTCATCTTTAAGTAGAGTCAATATGTATATGTTGAGAGTATTGGACTGACGTGAATGATAGGTCAGGAGGGTAATGGCTGATGGCAGTTTTGTTTTAGCTTTGTAGTTGGTTGATTATAAGATGGAGGTGCTCATAGAGTGGACGTGTTCTTATGGAAAAGATGGTATTTTTTTGATAAATTATGGTAGTTGTTCAGCGATCGTTGTCAAATTATCAGCTTTTTACTGGTATTGGCTCAATATTTCAAGCAACAATTCTTGATCGTTTTCCTCCAAGATAGGAAACACATAAAGAAGCAGTCTTAAGTTGACTTCAAGCATATTGATTTCAGTTTCTTTCTGTAATTAGCCGATAACTTTCAGCAGTTAATCTTTCATACTACTGGCATCGACAAATTCCATCAATTGAGTTAAGGTATTGTGAGCTTCATTTCTGATTTATTCCTCATTGAAAACACATAGCACATCAATGATGAACTCCAAAATAACACAGGCACCAGCATCACCTCCGATAAATTACAGCAATCTAGGAAATGCTTTGATAATAGTGACCCTAATTTACATACTTTCCTGAACAAAAGTTTTGATCAGCAATGGTGCCAGTTGTTCTCTAACTTGAGCAGGAGTTAGCATGAGAGCAATTGTATGAATATTTTCGATCGATTGTTTCTTGATTGTTTTGTTTTTGAGCTATTCGACAAATAGGGCAAGCGGGTCTAAGAGGATAGGTTAGCCTTGTGTTACAATTTAACTTTTCATTTGTTAACTTACTTTATAATTAGTCGCATTTTGCACATTCAAATGTAAAATCCAGATCTGAGCGAGGAAGATTTCAAAGTAATGTCGTTGAGGATCAAACATGCCAATTGGCAAGTTCGCAAAAAAGCCTATCAGTAGATCCTCGAGAACTTACAAGAGGTCACTTCTTTGAAATAGTAATTCAAGATCAATACCGAAATATTTACTGCACTTAAATTGACCTCAACTCTGAATAACCTCACATAAGAGAAGCATCCGACTCTTGTACTCAAAGGTTTAGAGTGCGTACTCACCATAATTGCTCTAAATCACAATGCCATAAAATATTTCAATCAGCTTGTTTCTGAGGGTTTGTAAAAATTTCCTCTATTGACACAGCAACGCAAGCACATCTTGTAAAAATTCATGGAGTTGTTGTATTTCTTCAAAGATTAGCAGCATATCGTGGCAACGCTTAGTAGTAAACTAGCCCTTCCCAATGAAAAGGCTGTGATGTGGGTGATTTAAGTTATTGGAGCTTTGGAGATTAATGCTCTGAGGCCGAAGTTGGTTGAAATTAGCAAAAAGCATCCGAAATTGGATGTCAAAGAATTAGCAGCGGAGATTGCTGGATAACTAGAAGGGGAGGAAGTTATACCTGTAAGGAAATAGGAGATTAAGGCTAAAGCAACTGTAACTAGACCTGCTGCAACTAGGAAAGAAGAGCCGAGGAGAGTCACATAGCTGTTGGAGAAGTTGCATCACTACGAACAAATGACTTCGAAAGAGCAGCAGAGGTTCAGCTAGGAACTGGTACAAGCAGTTGATAATCTTTGCGAACTTCCCATGAGCCCTCAGCTTACCAACTTCTCCTACTTCATTCAACTCATGATCGAAGACAACAATCAGATCATAAGCACTAACGGTGTTAAAATTCTCAGAATTCTCATAGATTCTCGATCTCAACTGCTTCCTACTTCATACCCTCTCCTTTTCATCTTTCGAAAATTCAAACTACACAAGACCCATGCCACCAACCTCAACCTTTTCAAATTAGTTGAAGCTCTCATTTGTAGCAATAGATCCCACGATCTGATGTCAGCCATCCATGAAGGTATGGGTGGGATCGAAAACAAAGCCAACATCAAATATGGATGTATTGTATCTTTCTTGAGGATATTTTGCTATTTTTACGGAGAGGAGAAATTATTCAAGTCTTATTGTATTGGGGAGTATCGGGATTTAGGGGAAAAGATTGAGAATAAGAAGCACGTTGAGAAGATGCTGATCAGATGTGCGGAGACTTTTGTGAGGGAAAAAGATAAATAATATATACCTGCTATTGATAGGGTCAAGGAGGTCATGGGAATGAAACCTTCTACATTGACTGAGCAAAAATCGACAAAATCTATTAATGATTCTAAGGTGCCAACCACTCACAAGAGTAACTTGGATTCAACAAAAACACAACCAATTCCTAAGTTGACTTCCACGACCAAATCAATAAAGAGTAAATCAGCTCTGATAGTTTCACCATAAGGCTAGCTCAATAAAATACTCGAATTGACAAAATCATCAAAATGTTCATCAGCCAATTTACAAAAAGCGATGGATAAATGTTTCAAATGTCTCTCGGAATGTATCTAGGATCAGATCTACGATATGTTTTTCTATTGTGAGATCCTTGATAGTGTGATTGATAGTTATGAACCTGACGAGAGATGGGACGAGATGATATCTGAATTTATGATTGACTATTTGAAGATAGTGTCAGGGATGGAGTTCAAGGAGAGTAAGAGGAAGTCGAAAATTGTCAAAAATGGGGTGGATTATCTTTTGCAAATTGGAATCACAAAATTGGCTCTCGGCAAAGAGCTTCTCTTCATACTTGGAAAACTACATTAGAGTGTGGGTTTTGACGTTATTTTCAAAAGCTTAGGAGATGTTCTTGTTATGCAGGGGGAGATTTGCAAAAAGAAGAACAAAAAGTATCTCAACCGTTGGCTCTAAGAGCACATTTCATAGGAATACTTGGACAATCAATTTGAAGAGTTGAAGGAGGCTATCGAAAGAAAGAAAAAAGCGGAACAACCTCCATCAATCATTAATATTCCTAGCTATCAGGAGCTCAAAGCTCCAGAGCAGAAGATATAGGATAGGCCAATATTCAAAAAAAAACTAGATGAGAAATACAAGAGGGAGGAAGCGGAAGAGTTGAGAAGATTAGAGTAGGAAAGATTGAGATAGCAAGCTGAGGAATAGTTAAGAAGACATCAAGAGCACCAATAGGTTGAATACAGATAAAATGAAAGATTAAGAGAACAGCATTAAGAGTAACTAAAACCACCAAGGACCTGCGAGAAACTCGACATGTTTTAAAACGCTGACATTTCACACATCGAAAAGATATAGTAGCCAGAAACTGACAGGCTCGATTAAAAGTGGGAGTATTTCCTCAACAAAAAAGGCGTTAATCTAAATCCTCTTGACCACCAGGAAGACACCTTCAAAATAGATAGAGAAGAATATGGATAAGAAGAATAAAAGTACAACTATTCAGAACACCATACTAGTGTTGAGCCGCAATCGATGCATACGTATAAGTTCGATAAGCATGAATAAGAAGAGCCTTATGACGTGGAAATTTAAACAAGAATAGCTGCCAAAGAAGAATAAAGAGTACCTACTTTCAGAAAACATCACGAGAGCGAGTAAAGTGAAAAATAAGAATAGTCGGAACCCAGTTTCAAAATTCAATAAGACAAATTTTCCCTATAAGAATCCTAAATCAAACATGCTGAACAAACAGATTCAGGAATCAAGCGTTACTATTAACCGGAGGACTAAGACGAGTAATATAATGAACCTGAAGAATAACACAACTAGTAATTCAAATATGTATATCTGGATGCCCAAAGAATCATCTATATGCTGACCAACAGTGGAAAATCTTTCAGCCATCTTCGCACCCTAGTTTTCAATCCATTCCGTAAAAATACCAACAAACATGCTTTTCTTCGAGAACTTACGCATTTGATTCAGCATCAAGAGATCAATAAGCCAGAACCTTTTAAATCTCTCTTGCTACTTGTCATCATCCTCTTCACTGAAGTATATATTTTTATTATCTAGATCCGAAATGACAAGTCAGTGATCGGCCCTCTTCAATTTCTCTACGAGTATATGGCTCAAATGTGCACTAACAACGAATTTCTAAAAATCATCATAGGCCTTTATCACTGTGTTATTTAATAGTCTGAATAAAGCGATCGAAAGATGCTACTTACTATACTGAACAAAAGTATAGTCAGAATTATGCCATATGTCTAAAACGCCTGGGAAATGCTCAAAGATTTCCAACAATTCTACCAAATCGGTGAGCTAGTTTATGTACATCTTTTGGCTAACTTAGTTCTAAATGTATGCTGAGGAGTATATGCAAATTCGAGAGACACTCTAGGGTTGCGATAGTCTCTAAATTGTCATCGGCAAGGCTTGCTAGTAATAAGGCTAAAATATAATGCCGATGGTTGAAGGTTGGCTTGACACCAATTTCAAGAGGGTAGTCAAGAAACAGCTAGAGGCATGGCTCGAGTCAGAATAAGGTTAAAATGATCAATGATATATAGTGTAGTGAATATAATAGTTATGTCAGGAGACATTGAGTCAAAGCGGAGAGAGTTAGCCTTCAAAATTATCTAAGGAGACATCAGTCTGCTTGTTGAATTTTTCTAAGGGTAAATTCTCTTCTTGGAGCATATGAAAGCAGGGCCTGACAAGTGGCTCAATCAATAACTGTTATAAATCTATGCTGTCAAAATAGAGAAGGCGAAGTGGATCTTTGAGAATCGATTTGTTTTGAGCTAGGTCAATCATACAGAACTGATCAAGAAGCTAAAAAATCATCTTGAAAGATATGAGGTGCATTAAGTATTGTACGATGCAGGAGCATTTAGTAGGCAAATTATGAAAATGACCTAATAGCTCGAGGAAAGTCAATAAATCATCAAATTCAGGGATGTCAAACAATTAGATAAAAATATAGTATAGTTGCTTTCTCTGAAGAGTAGCAGAGATCTGATCGAAACGCAAATAGACAGATTAAAAGAGTTCAAAAAAGACACACTCATTTACCCACTCGATGACTACCTCTCTAAAACAAAACTAAAAGCTAATGAATTTAAACTATTCGTTGAAGGAATGTTGAGACATTACACAAAAGCCATCAAAATCTCTATAAGCAAACGACTAAAACACTACGATCTGAGTCATGAGCTTTCCATCGAAAATATGTATTCCTACCAGAAAGATCAAAATACTAAAATCAAATATGGGGTGGTTTTTGACATAATAGGACATCCGAGTAGCTATGGCAAGTTTTATCAATTTTTTGAGAATTGGCTCATGAAACTCAATTGGATGATTTTGTAGGTGTCTTAAATTGTTTGCTGTCGAAAGGAAAATATTGAATAATGGATATACAACAAGAAAAAGATAAAAGCCATCCTTATCACCCCCAATTAGGCAGAATAGGAGAGGGTGGTCGTCATAAGTCCAAGAAAATACAAGACGGAACTATAAAAATTGCTAAAAACATCGACTCGCATGATAACAGGTAAAGACTTCCCTCCTGATCAATTCCAACTGGTTTACAGATACTCAAAAGATTTTAAAATATATCTAGCCAGTAGCAAAGGTATCATTTTTTCTGACCTCAGAGTCTATCAGGATTACATAATGGTTGATTGTGAAGCCTCTGAAGAAGATAAGATACGTCGTAGGATCAGAAGCTTCTTGGAGACGTACAAAGAGCAGGAACATTTGGTGAGGGAATTCAAAACGGATTTCGATATGAAAATATTTGGCAAATTTTATTTAAAAATGATCAAAAGTAGCCCGATCACATACCACATGGAAAACGGACAGTTATACCGAACAAACTCAAACAAAATAGAGGAGCAAGCTTCAATGGAAATAGGATAAATATTTAAGGTAATGCGAAAGTAGTTGGTCGATAAGCCTCTAAACAAAATAATTCCTAATATCGAAGGATTGTTCAATATTAGCAAAGCTCCAGCGGAATGGTAAACTGCTTAGTGTCTTCAAAGCAAGAGATTCAGATTGACAGATAAAATTGATATATGTTTGAGGAGTTATGGTTCCATTCAGAATAGTGAAACAGATGGAATTTTTGTAGTGAATGACTTTTCTAAATGTTCTGAGTTGAGAGACATACTGAAAGGGTAGGGTGCTCTCACTACCAAATTTTAGTAAAATCTAATGAAAAACAAAGTGATGACCAGGCCACTCAAATACTGCAAATACTTCGAGACAATCACCATGTGGGTCATCAACAAAGACCAGTTCAACCAAAGACGTAACTCATTCGCCTACAGTCGTCTGAAAAATTAAATTGAAAACATTCTTAAAGTATGTGGTAACCTCATGCATCTCAAAATTGTTCTTCCTTCTGACTCATAATCTGAAATATAGATATTTTTGCCGTATTTGTTGTAGGCTTTGATCAATAGCTGTAATTTTGGAGGACAGGGGAGAATTGAGCTAACTTTATATACTAGTTGCAACAGAGGAGATTCTTTGAGAGGGGAAGTTATAAAGCAGCTTAGGAAATTCACATATCGCGGGCAAAACAAGGTCTAGAAGGTCAGCGATCTGGAGCTTAGAATTGAAGACATTTAAAAAATAATCGAGTTCAATTACTATGAGCTCAAATATTTTGACCAAGATGAAGTGACGAGATCGGTCAGTCCATTAAATAGCTATGTATTTCATCGATAATTCGCAAAGAAATTATCTACCCCAATTTTTCTCCTTTCTTAGGAAGAAATCAAAAAGAACAAATTTTCAGAATATTTGATTTGCTACTTTGATAAATCAATCCATGAGATCAAAAACGGAAGAGTCAACAAATTGTCACAAAAGTACACTCAAATTGAATAATTCTGCAAAGCTGCTGAGCTTCTCAAGACATACTTCAAACAGCTGGATTATGCAGTTTTTTACGGTTCGATTGACAAGGAGCCATATTCGAGGAAGTTATGTTATACATCGGACAAATAAAGCATGTATAAAAAGTTATAGGAACTATATTTTTTAACTAAGGACAAGAAGGTGATGTGCAAGAACAATTCTATTCGGATTTCATACTAGGTAGTTCAGAACAAGTTTATTGAGCTATTTCAAGTAGAGACACATCCGGATATGCTTGATCAGCTACAATAATTGAAACGAGGGCACAGTTTGATGAATTGAGAGTAAGCAAGATTATAGCAATTGATAGAGATGAATTGTTATTGTAAAAAGTTAAATTGCAAATATCATATTCTACTTTTATTCATCTTCAGAGCACTTCTGCTGTAGGCCAGATTTTTGGTATTGAGGTGGCTCTTCTTCAACTTTGTGGGCTCATAATCATTGTCGTTTGCTTCTGTCTGATATCGAATTGGATATTTCTCAGCCAACATTTCGACCTATGATTTGGCATATTTTGGTTTCTTTCGATTGGTGGTCTCCCTGAAAAGGGATATCTCGGTAGCTGAGCTATCTTTCTAAAATGAGGGGAAATCTTTGCTTTTGATTGATTTTTTACCCCTGTATTTTTAAGTAGACTTGTATAAACCAAATTAGTTCATTTGAGTCTTGACAGTCATAAACATTTTATTTTTCTTGAAAAGGCCAGTATTAGAAGCAGTAAAAATTTCTTTTGGCGACTGCGCAGGTGCAGGAGTGATCGGCGTATAATTTTGATTTTATTTCTCAAGAGAATGATAGACATTTTTCTTACTTTTGTTAGCAGTAGATTGATAAGGTTCACTATTTTGACTGGGAGTGTTCATATTCATGGAGCTATTTTTACAATGTTAAGCTTCTTTTTTAGGCTTGCTGGAACTAGACGCAGAAGGAATCTTTGATATTTTAATAGCAACTTATTTTGGCAGTTGGATATTCTACAACTTCAAATGATCGTTGATGTGGTTTTCCATTTCTTTCACCCAAGGGTGGTCAAATATTTGTCTGATTGTCAATCTTTTGGTGACTGATACTTGCAAAATATTAACGATTAGGTCACGTACTGATTATGATAATTTTGGATTTAGTTCGTACCCACCCTTGAGAACAGATTACTGGACTTAATTAGCTGATTTTCCCTTGAAAGGGGCATAGCCATGAAGTAGCTCATAGAGCAAAATGCCCAAAGCCCATATATCGACGTGGTGGTCGTATTAGGTCTTGAAGAGCATTTAGGGGGCCATATATTCATAAGTTCCACAAAAGGTGGACCGTTTCAGGTGTATATCATGTGCAGCCCATCCTAAGTCACATATTTTGATGTTCTGATAGCAATCAAGCAATAGATTTTCAGGCTGAAATAGATAGAATTTTACCTTGAGATCTCGATGAATGATATCATTTTCATGCAAATATGACACTCCTTGTAAAGTTTGCGTAAAGAAGCGAAAAGCTTAAACTTATGAGAAGATGGTCTTAGTGTTCTGATGATAGAAAAGGTTCCCGTTTTATGCGTACTCCATTATCATATAGATCTGTCCATCTTCGAGTAGAGTGTCCCATAATTTAATGATATGTGGGTGGTCAACTTATGTATGAATTGCGATTTCTCTCTAAAATAATTTGAGCTCGGTCTCGGAAGGGATATTGTTTAGGGTGATCTAAGTTGGCAGGGTTTATTACAATTTTGACGGCATAGGTACGGGTGGTGTTGCGATGTCGGGCCAATCTGACGACACCAAACGAGCCACAGCCAATTTGCCGATCTTTGATGAACTAAAATTCTTGGATAGACTTGAATCGATTTTTTGGAACGATGTTTATCATGGAAAAAATGTTTAAATATTAAGTTCTGATTATTCTTTTTGGAAATTTTTATAGTGAGGTAGTCCAATACCTGGCTAATAATGTATTGTAGATTGATGACTGTATCGAACATCTAATTACATATATTTACACAATAAGATTAAGTTACTAATAAACATAATGAATAGCTCGACTGTCGTGAATATACCTGGGGTTGATAAAAAGCCACTGACTGCTGGTTTTTAGCTTGAAACTAAGATTAGGCTCATCATTCAGGAGGTCCTAAATGCTACAATTCGAAAGTATGAGAGTGGTCATGTAGGTTAGCTCTATTTGGGGAGAAAGTCGATAAGTTTTAGGAATATTTTGTAACCTTCAAGGAAAGGTTCGAAACTGGTTAGAGAGAAAGAGGTCAAATACATACTTAAATTGCTGCTTTGAGCGAAATACAGACCAAAATGCGTCGGGACATGAATGTGACTGTACTCCATCTATTTATTCAGGAGGTCAAATACGGCGAGGACAAGGAAAGATAGTCAATTGCCCAGAAAGAGATCAGGTAGGAGCTGCGAGATATGTAAAAATCAGTCAAGACTCTTCTTCGTCAAAATTAAAACATAAATAGCGAGTTAAGCAAGACCAAGTCTAAGTTCTTGGAGTATTCAAACACGATAACCAACATGAAAGAAGATGTTTCATCGAAGATAACAAAATATTTGTAAGAGACAGCTTAGAGTCATACGCAGATGAAGGTGACTTCCTAAGACATAAAGTTACAGAATTTCAATATGAACCTACAGATTGAAAAGCAGAAGGAAAAGTATGATAATATTATTCTCAAATACTAGGAGGATTTGGTGTTCAGGCAGGAAATAAAGGAAAAATTGGACGAGATTGCTCAACAAAGCAATAAAAGAGCAGATTAAATTGGCAAATTAAATGTCAAAGTCGATGATCTCTAACTGATGATGCTCTCTAAGATAAAAAATAGTGACAACAAATTCGAATAAAAAATGAAGGAGCTCGACAAAAACAACACAAAATTAACCAATGTGTTCAAGAAAATAGATAACTTCAATGCACTGATGGAGGGAGTAAAGCAAGAGATAGAGGAGAATGCCAGTAAGGCCGAAGATGCAATTGAGCAGAGCATAAAAAAATCGAGGTAAATTGTAACATTTGAGGTCAATAAACTAAGCAAGTAGCAATAAAAGTTGGACAAAAAGATAGATAAAAGTAGCAAAGTGTTGGAATAAAAAATATAAAAATCATAGGATTTTGTTCTACAAAAGATCGATTTCGCAAAAATGTAGATTTAGAGCTCTCTTTCCAGCAAAACCAGCAAAATGATAGAACAGTACTTATCGATTAATTCAGAAAGGCAAGAACCGACCAACATCTGAACAGCTCCTCCATGTAGTAAATCAACAGCAAACTGACCATGATGCAAATATAGACCACCAAAAATATCAACAAAACTGAAACCATTCTCAAGGAGCAAATTATCGAGGTCAAAAAATAGGTCGAAAAGGTGAAGGAATAGGTATAAATTTCAATGTCTGAATCTATAGCCAATGCTGGTAGTGCTCATGGACATATGGTATCAGGTTAAAAAATAGGACATCTCAATGGATAGCTGAATTTACTGAAAGCTGGAGTACAAGATCTAAGAAGTCGAGTCGAATCGCTTGAGGCTGCTAGATAGGAGCAATAGAAGCATTTCAGCGATTTGAGTCGCAGTATAGACGACAAGTTCATGTAATCCAACTAGAAGCTAACAACAAAAATATAAAAAGTAATGTTTTTGGTGACAAAAATGAGAGGAGACTCCATCATCCGCAATTAGTTCAATGACAAATAAATTCGATAATTAAAAAAAAGTCATATAGAAACTAAAGACAGAATATAGACCACCTGGAAGATCATCCCCGGAATTGGTTAATGCATAAACACCATCATGGCGGTCATCTTTGACGCCGAATTTCAGCATTCTAAAATAATACAGGATAATCTGCCCATGTTGGCCAAAGATGTTGAGCGATTCAATACTACTGTGGAAGGAGTGATTTATGAATACAAATAGAAGAAAAAACCAGGAATTATATGTTACCGTCACAACGAGATCAAAAAGGCAGATCTTTTGCGTGCTACTTTCTTTGGCTACATCCAGTTGTGGGAGTAAATATTCGAGGCATAGTCAAAGAACAAACAGAACATCCTTCCAAAAACATTTTACAAGCGTTTGGTCTAGAAACATCTCAAAGGAGGCACAGTAAGCAACAAA
>Ga0100378_1005977_pt1 | contig 11082 bp, 9 predicted proteins | sample CryGeymeta201502_FD_81535 | JGI IMG/M metagenome (GOLD analysis project Ga0100378, IMG submission 81535) | Groundwater microbial communities from Crystal Geyser aquifers in Utah, USA - Crystal Geyser metaG 2015-02 | ecosystem: Environmental > Aquatic > Deep subsurface > Groundwater | place: USA...
ATTGATGGTAAAACAATAGCAGATATTACCAGACTTTCAATAAAAAACACTCTTGAATGGAGTAAAAAAATTAAAGAAAGCACAAACATAATTTCTAAAAAAGAAACTATTATTAGTGAGTCAATTCTAAAAGAAATTGTCACACGCTTGGGCTTTTTAAGCTCAGTTGGACTAAACTATTTAACACTGAGTAGAGAAGCTTCAACTCTTGCTGGAGGAGAAGCTCAAAGAATTAGATTAGCCTCACAAATTGGAACTGGATTAACCGGTGTTTTATATATCCTGGATGAACCTACAATTGGCTTACATCAAAGAGATAATCACCAACTAATCGATACACTTAAAAACCTTCAAGAAAAAGGTAATACTGTTATTGTTGTTGAACATGATCGTGATGTCATGCTTGCTGCTGACTATGTCTTGGATATTGGTCCAAAAGCTGGTGTTTTAGGAGGAGAGATAGTTGCCTTTGGCACACCAGAAGAAGTAATGCAGAACCCAAAATCCATTACAGGTAAATACTTAGCTAGAAAAAAAGATATTATTAGAGAAAAAACAACTAAAGAGAGAAAAATAGTTGGTGATGATGAAATCATTAATCATTCAAAAATTAGAATTACTGGAGCTAAACATAATAACTTAAAAAATGTAGACGTTGAGTTTCCACTTGGAAAATTAGTTTCAATCACAGGAATCTCTGGATCTGGAAAATCTACTTTACTTCATGATTCTTTATATACCCATGTTGCAAAACACTTAAACAAAGCTACTAAAAGAATTCCTGGTGAAATTGAATCAATCACAGTTCCAAATGAAGTAAAAAGAATCAACTTGATTGATCAATCTCCAATTGGAAAAACGCCAAGATCAAACCCAGCAACTTACACAAAAATATTTGATATTATTCGAAAAATATTTGCAGACTCAAAAGACTCAAAAATGAGAGGCTACAAAGCAGGTAGATTTAGTTTCAATGTAAAAGGTGGACGTTGTGAAGCTTGCCAGGGAGACGGGCAAATTAAAATTGAAATGCAATTTTTACCAGATGTATATGTCACTTGTGATGTGTGTGATGGAAAAAGATATAATGAAGAAACTTTAGAAGTTAAATATAAAAATAAAAATATTGCTGAAGTACTAGATATGACAATTGATGATGCTTCAATTTTCTTTAAAAGCCAATCATCTATATATAAAAAAGTTATAACTTTACAAGAAGTTGGTCTTGGATATATGAAACTTGGTCAACCTGCTCCAACTCTAAGTGGCGGAGAAGCTCAAAGAGTCAAACTAGCAAAAGAGTTATCAACCAGAACTTTAGATCATGTACTATATCTTTTAGACGAACCAACGACTGGATTACATTTTGAAGATGTTAAAAAACTTCTTCAAGTTCTCAACCAGCTTGTTGAACAAAATAACTCAGTTATTCTTATTGAACACAACTTAGATATCATTAAAAACTCAGACTGGATCATTGACTTAGGACCTGAGGGTGGAGAAGGTGGTGGAGAGATTATAGCCCAAGGAAATGTTGAAAACATTTGTAATAATCCAAACTCAATTACTGGAAAATACTTAAAAGAAGAGTTACTTGCCAGTATTAACAAAAAAAGTTAGTTAGACTACTCACCCCATTCAGCTAATTCAAATGGAAGATTTGCTAATTCTTCAAGTTTTGCTTTGTCATCAAACATTTCAATAACAATCTGTCTTTTTTTTGAGCTTACAATTTTGACCTTTGAGAATAGGTGAGAACCTGAAAGAATGCTTATAATTAAATCACCCATCTCTTGATTTAAATACTTTGATCTCTTCCAAATAACTTTTAATACATACTTTATCTCATCTTTTGAAGGAATACTCATTGAAACTATATCTGCATTTCTAGAAGATTTACTAATATTCATTAATGCTATCTTTGCAGCATCGTTAATTCTCATTAAACGGTTATCTACCTGATCTTCAATTTCAGTTAAAACTTCACTGTGAAGATTAAGATTTGTTTCTTTCTGACCTGGTTTAGCCATAGTCTCCTTTCACACGATATAACTGTCTAGAAGTATATCATATAGGTTTTATTACCTGCACAAATTAATTAAACCGTTTACAATAGAATTATGGTTAAACTAAAAAAGATTATTTTTAGTCTGTTTTTCTTGCTGCTTTTAGGACAGTTATTTTTTGTTTCAAAAATACAAGCTCAAGATAACACCACAGAAGATTTTACTACTTCAATTGAAACAACTTATGCAGTTACTAGAGATGGTAATACTAACGTTTCTCACCATATTAGAATAGTAAATAAAACTCCTACCATATATTTGAAACAATATGCTTTAAAAACAAGCTATTTTGGTCTACAAAACCCAACTGTTAGAAGTGGTCAAAAACAAATTGATGCTAATATAGTAAGCAATGAAACTGGAACAAGCATTGGAATCACCTTTGAAGATAATGTTGTTGGGCAAGGCAAAGTTAGAGATTTTTATATTGAATATATTAATCCAGATCTAGCCACAATTGCTGGCAATGTTCTTGAAGTTCATATTCCACAGCTTGGAGATTCATCTAGTTTTAATTCTAATAAGACTATTTTATTAACCCCTGTATTTTTCTCCTTACCAGTTAGAGTTTCACCCGAACCAATTTCTTCCGATTTTATTCAAACCGATGTTAAAACTGTCTTTGATAGACCGAATGGAGAATCAATTTCAGCTATCTTTGGAACAGAACAAAACTATAAATTAGTGTTAAGATATCATTTAGAAAACCCTTCAAGTAATCCAGCAATTGCTCAAATATCTCTACCCCCAGATACTCAATATCAAAAAATGCATTATCATGACCTTGATCCATTGCCCAGTGATCTCAAACAAGATCTTGATGGAAATTGGATTGCATCATATAAAATTCCCGCTTCTTCAGTTACTGTGGTTCACTTAACTGCTGAAGCAAAACTAACATTGGAAACAAATAATGTTCCAGTTATACCTGTCCAAAAATTTCATACTCAAGCTCAAAAATACTGGGAGAGCAATAATAGTTTAATAAAACAAAAAGCCCAAGAATTTAATAATGCCGAATCTATTTACAATCATGTTGTAGATACTTTGACATATACTAGAAAAGAGATAGATTTTGAAAACTTTTTAAGATATGGTGCTGTAGATGCATTTGAAAATCCTGATGAAGCTGTTTGTCAAGAATTTACTGATACCTATATAGCTCTAACTAGAGCCAACAACATTCCTTCAAGAAGATTGGTGGGGTATGGATACTCACAAAATTCAATCTTAAGACCTTCAAGTTTTGCTGGTGATGTTCTTCACTCTTGGCCAGAATATTTTGATCAAGAAAATAACAAATGGATTCAAATTGATCCAACTTGGGGAGATACCACAGGGGGAATTGATTACTTCAATCTTTTTGACTTAAACCATATAGTTTTTGCAATCAATGGAAACTCAAGTTCATTACCTAACCCTGCTGGAAGCTACAAAACTCTAAATACCAATGAAACAAAAGACGTTGATGTTACAATAAGTGATACTATTTTCCCAAAAATTACACCTAAAATATCCACTAGAGTAGAACAAAAAAAGTTCTTCTTTATTCCAATTCCTGGAATGTTTGATGTTTACATCACCAATGACACTGGACAAGCCTGGTATGATATACAACCACAGATTACTGCACATGATGAGAATGTAGATGTATCTTTTGGAGAGAAAAGTAATATTAATGCATTACTTCCATTTCAAACTAAAAAGTTTGATGTAACATTCTTCACCAAAGATTTATCTCTTCCAAAACAAAGTCAAATTACGCTAAACTATGCATGGCAAGCAACTGGGGAAACAATATATGAACCAACAACACAACAAATCATCTCAGGACCTCAAATCGTCACCTCTCTCCAAAGAAAAGAGACATTCATTTATTTGGGAATCGGAATTGTCGTCATTACCCTTATTACCGGGAGTATATTGGTTTATAGACCAAAACTCTCAAGTTATTTACGTAGGAAAAGCCAAGAAACTAAAGAACAGAGTTAGTTCTTATACCCGTTTTCCACAGCTTTCAAACAAAATAAAACAAATGGTTTCTCAAGCTGTAACTGTTAAGTTCAAGGTACTTGAAAGTGAACTACAAGCCTTACTAGTTGAAGCAGAACTAATTAGAACCTATCAGCCTGAATACAATACATTACTCAAAGATGACAAAAGTCCTTTATATATTCAAATTACAGATGAAGAATATCCAAGAGTTTTAAAAATAAGAAAAAAAGAACTTATCAAAAAAAACATCAAAAATATGGGCACTATCTTAGGTCCTTTTCCAAGTGCTTATAAAACAACTGAGGTCTTAAAAATTGCAAGAAAGATATTTCCTTGGTGTAATAAAAAACTTGTAAACCAAGATAGAAGAAATAAAAATAACCCAGCTTGTTTTTTCTATCATATAGAACAGTGTCCGGGAGCCTGTATTGGTGAGATAACTCCAGAAGAGTATAAACAAAATATAGATAACTTAGTTTTATTCTTAAAAGGTAAGAAGAAAACTGTTGAAATGCTACTCAAAGAAAAAATGGACCAAGTAATCGATGAACAAAACTACGAACAGGCTGCCATAATTCGTGATCAGTTAGAAATAATCAAAGAAGTTACAAGTAAAAATCATAAACTAATACCTGAGTTAACTACTGCAGCTCTTAAGCAAAAAATTAGTGAAGATGGAGTAATCTACTTACAAAAAATACTGTCTGAATATTTAGGTTTTCAAAAACAAATGCCGCTAACTAGGATAGAAGGCTATGATGTTAGCAATACCCAAGGAACTAATCCAGCAGTCTCAATGGTAACCTTTGTAGATGGCAAGCCGGATAATAGCGAATACAAAGTCTTTAACATTAAATCTTTAAACACTCCCAATGATTACCATATGCTCCAAGAAGCATTAACAAGAAGACAGAATCATAAAGAATGGGGGATACCTAATCTTGTCTTAATTGATGGTGGCAAAGGTCAAGTTAAATCTGTATTGAAAGTCTGGGACTGGCAAACACCAGTAATTGGAATAGCAAAGAACCCAGATAGATTAGTATTACCGTACAAAGAAGGTAACAAAATTAATTATCATATGGTTAAACTTGATCCCACACACCCAAGTCTAAAATTAATACAACAAATTAGAGATGAATCACATAGATTTGCTCAAAAACAACATAAGAAAAAACGTTTGCAAGATATGTTTGAATAACTGTAATAAATTGACTTTTACTTCCAACTTTTCTATACTTTGAGTATATGTTAAGAGCAATTCTAATCACAGCATTCACACTCGGTATCCTAGCTTGGGCATTGCCCACAGTTGGTTTTTCAAGTATTACTACAATGATTATCGCTAGTATTGTTGTTACTATCCTGTATTCATTAGTGCGCCCAATTTTAAAGCTATTATTTTTACCAATCAATGTAATTACTCTTGGCCTATTTTCAGGACTTATTAATATATTCTTGCTTTGGCTTGCTACATATCTAGTACCAGGATTTCACATCCAAGAAATGGTAGTCTTTGGAACACATTTGACCCAATTCTGGTCATTAGTGTTTGTATCTATTTTAATTGGGTTTGTGCACTCAATTATAAGCAAGATTCTCTAAATTAAGGTATAATACATTACATGAAAATTAAAAGCTTGCTCATCATATTCTTTTTTGTTGCATTAGGTATTTTGGCACTATCTACCAATATAACTCTTGCAAGAGCTCAAACACTAAATAATTCAGAAATACTTACAAATATTCAACTCCCAGCTGAATCAACATCTGCGGCCGATGCCTCAGGATCTGGTAAGCTCGCATCACCTTCAGCAGAAATTGTAGAAAAGATTCAAGAAAAAAAAGACCAAGATATTACTGAAACAGGTGGAAAACAAAAATCTAAACTTGAAACATATTTGGATGAAAATCCTCCTGGTGAATTAAGTTGGAATAATTTCCTACAGCACTCAATTAGACAAGCTGTATCAAATGGGTTGCCAGTTAACGTTATGGTCTTATTGCTTTTATTTCCTTTAATTGCATCATTTATTGCAGCTTCAAGACATATTGTCGGACTAAGAGGTTTTGGGATTTACATTCCTGCTGTATTATCAGTCGCTCTTGTATCTACTGGTGTGGTAGAAGGCCTATTAATATTTTTTGTCATTGCTATTGCTGCAGTAATTTCTAAAAAATTTCTAAAAATTGCAAAGCTTTCATACCTTCCTCGTACTGCACTTTTACTTTGGATTGTCTCAATTGGTATTTTCATTACACTTTTAGTTGCTCCATTTGTTAAATTAACAACCCTGCTAAGTGTTAACATTTTTCCAATTTTAATTTTAATTTTGTTAGCAGAAAACTTTTTAGATGCCCAGGCAAGAACAAAACAAACAGAGGCTTTAGCTCTAACAATTGAAACAATTGTATTAGCAGTTCTATCAGGATTTTTACTTAAGTTTGAACCACTTCAAAAATTTGCACTTTCAGAACCAGAGTTATTAGTATTCTTTTCTGGTGCAATCAACATTCTTATTGGAAAATTTGTCGGGCTTAGACTTAGTGAAAGAATGAGATTTAGACCATTAATCGAAGAAGAGGAAGAGTAGGACATGTCTGTCAAACCATCTCATATTTTAGGCATGAATGCTCGGTATAAATATACCAAAATGAATGAATATTCTGCAAAAAGGTATGGTTTTTCGAAACTAAAGACTAAAGATTTATTAACTGAAAATAATATTCAAACAGCTCAAGTATTCCATATATTTACAAGTTTAGATGATATTGAAAATATTAACTGGGATATTATTCCAGTACCTTTTGTTATTAAACCAGCTAGTGGTAGTGCTGGTAAAGGAATTTGGGTAATAACCAAAAAACTTGCAAATAAATCAATTTGGAAAAACTCCCATGGAGACAAAATTACCGAGGATGATTTAAATTTTCATATTTCAAATATCCTTGATGGAGAGTTTAGTACTTGGGGAAGTAAACACAAAGCTATTATTGAAGAAATGATCCCACCACATCCTGATTTAAGTAAATACTCATACAAAGGTACCCCAGATATACGGGTTGTTGTTTTTAACTCAGTGCCAGTGATGGCAATGGCCAGAATTCCAACAAAAGAATCTGATGGAAAGGCAAATTTAGACCAAGGAGCAATTGGGCTTGGAATTGACATGGCAACTGGCAAAACTACATATGCTGTTAAAGGCAAAAAAGAAAGAATTACACATTTTCCTGGTACAAAAAAGAAAGTTTCCGGCATCAAAATTCCACACTGGAATAATATTTTAGAAATCGCTGTAAAGGCTGCTAATGCAGCTGGATATAAATTTATGGGGGCTGACATTTTTATTCATCCAGAAAAAGGTCCTATGATAGTGGAGTTAAATGGATATCCAGGATTATCAATCCAAATATGTAATAGAGCTGGACTTAAAAGAAGAATTGAAAGAGTTGAGGGTTTAGAAATTGCAACTGCAAAGCAAGGAGTAAAAGTTTCACAAGCATTATTTACTCATAATTTTTCTGATCAAGAGAAAATTCATGATGGAGTACAAGTAATTTCAACTCAGCCAAATGTCACCATTCTTGATGAAAAAAGAAGAAAGCATGAAACTGAAGCCTTAGTTAATACGGGTAGATATAGAAGTGCAATTAGTGAAAAATTTGCTCATGACTTAGGTCTATTTGATATAGATGATTTACTCTGGAGGCAACAAGAGAGTATAGAAGGAAAAGTTCCAGTTGTTGAAATTAAAATGCAAATTAGAGATAAAAAAATAAACACTGCAATGATAGTGGTAAAAAAACTAAATAAGACTAAACATAAAATCGAACTTGGTCGAAAAGATATACAAGGCTTTCTTATTGGAAATGATGATATAGAATAAACAAAATATGTCATTTCTATCAAGCCTAGTCCCAATTAACTTAAATGAAGAAAAAGAGAAATTTTTTGCTGACACAAATTATAATCCTCAATTTATATATAAAGAAAAAATTGATCAAAATAAACTTAATAAATTCAAGATTCCTAAAAAAAACTATCTTGATTTGGCAGAACATATTGTAAAAAAAGCATATTTCGGAAAAACTGATTCAGATTTAAATTCATTAAAAGGACCAAAAGTTACACAAAAAAATGTTGAAAGTGCAATTAATACTTTCTTAAAAATGCACAAGCTAGATAAAGACTTAAAACTAATACTATCAGCTTCTTTTGCTGCAAGAACTAGTATTAATACAAAAAATATTAAATTAAGACTACCAACTGAATTTAGAAAAGAAGATCTAGTTGGTATGCTTTATCACGAAATTGGTACTCACGCTATAAGATATGTAAACTATGTACAACAACCATGGTTTAAAAAAAAGAAAAAATATGGTTTTGGTGATTATTTATTAACTGAAGAAGGCTTGGCCTCAATTCATGCATTAATCCCAAAATCATATAAGTCTGCATATACACCAGCCTTGGTTTATATGGCTGCCACAAAAGCTCAAAATGCTTCATTTTCACAAACATATGAAATGTTAAATAAATACCTTCAAGATCCAGAAAAATGCTGGAGAACCACATATAGACAGAAAAGAGGACTTGAAGATACAAGTAAACCCGGAGGATATGCAAAAGACCTTGTTTATTTCCAAGGAATTAATGAAGTATATTCCTGGTTAAAAAAGAATGATTTTGACATATCAAAACTATACTTTGGCAAAATGGCTCTTGAAGATGTTGATAAAGCCATTAATCTTAATCCTAATTTCAAACCTCTTTTACCAAGCTTTTTTAGCTTAAGTAAAGAAAATTATAAAAAAGAAATTTTAAAAATAGGAGAGTTCAATGAATTATAAAAAATTACTTATCAGTAATAGATTACTTAACACTCAAGCAGAAAAACTTGGTATCACTTGTAAACTATTCAACAATAACCACTTAGTTCAAATGAGCTATAAAGGTAAATCTTGGTATTTCGTTGGGACAAGAACTTCAAACCAATCAGCTGCAGGACTATCCATTGCAAACCAAAAACCAATTGCAAAAGAATTATTAATAGCAAATGATATTCCAACAGCCAGGTATGCTGTAGCTAATAAAAAAGCCTTAGCAAAAAACTTATTCGACTCATTTAACTTTCCAGTTGTTGTTAAACCAGTAGATGGACAACAAGGAACTAACGTACATATAGGTGTTAAAAGCTCAAATGAAATTCATAAAATTGTAAACACTACAGCTGACACAATGATGGTTGAAGAGACTTTACAAGGTACTGAATACAGAATTTTTTGTGTTGATTATAAGTTTGTTGCCGCAGCATATAAAAAACCAGCTTTTGTAATTGGAGATGGTGAAAAAACAATTAAAGAATTAATTGAAACAAAAAACAAAGATCCACTCAGAGGCACTCAACATTCATCACCACTAAGTAAGATAAAAATTAATAAAGATCTAATAAAAAATGTAACTGAACAACTTTATAACTTAAACTCCATTCCTAAAAAGGGAGTTGAAATATTTTTAAGAAAAACTTCAAATATTTCAACTGGAGGAGAAGCTGAAAATGTTACAAATACTGTGTGTAAAGAAAATATTGAAATGTTTGAAAGAATAGCAAAGATTTGTGATCTTAATATCATTGGAATTGATTTCATGTGTAAAGATTTATCAACACCAGTCACAAATCAAAAAAATATTGGAGTCATTGAAGTAAACGCATCTCCAGGGCTTAGAATGCATCACTATCCTTCAATTGGAGAGCCAATTAATGTTGCTAAATTAATTCTTGAAATGATCCTTAAAGATTACAAGTTATGATAATTCCAGTATGGAAAAACATTGGAGCATCGACCCATCAGCTAGCTAAAGAGATTGGCAAACAGACTTTTTTAAAAACAAATAACCCTGAGGATTTAAAAGCAACTCATACAGGCACTCTTGATCCAATGGCAGAAGGTCTTGTTGTTGTTTTAACTGGAAAAGATAGATTTAATAAGGGAAAACTCACTAATTGGAGAAAAACTTATCAGTTTGAAATTCTATTTGGAGTTTCTACTGATAGCTTAGATTTACTTGGAAAAAAGACTAAATTAATTACAAATATACTCAATAATAATAGTAATTTAAAAACAATTTTTAAAAATTGTGATAATTTATCAAAAATAATCCCCAATTTTATTGGGAAACAAATTCAAATACAACCAGATTTTTCTGCTCAAAGAATTAAAGGTAAATCTGGATTTGATCTTGCAAAATCCGAGCAAGTTTTTTCAGCAAAAAAAAATGAAATTGAAATTTATTCACTTAACATTATAGATTCAAAATCTATCAGTCTTAAAACAATCAAAGATACAATTACTAAAAAAATAAATTCTGTATCAGGAGATTTTAGACAAACTGAAATTATCAATGATTGGCAAGATTGTTTAAATATTCTTGAAAAGAATAATATTAATTTATTGCCCATCTATAAAATGCAAACAGTCGTATCAAAAAGAACATATATTAGATCTTTAGTAAAATTGATATCTGAAAAATTAAATATACCAGCAACTACTTATTCAATAATCCGTCTACAAGAAGGAATATACTCAAAAGAAGATTGTAAATAATTTTATACTTTTGATTCCAAAAATTCTTCTAATTTTTTTGACACATTAATTCCAGTAGCTAATTCAAATCCAGCAAATTCAGGATTTCTATTTACTTCTAAAACTTTATAATTGCCTAATTTATCTTTCATCAAATCAACTCCACAAAAATCTAATTTTGTTAAATTGGCTACATTTTCAGCAATTTTCTTCATATCTGAATCTAGCTCTGCCAATAAAGCTTCTCCACCTGCAGATATATTACTAATTATTTGATCTCCATTTGCTTTTCTCAACAATGCCCCAATTGCAATACCACCAATAACTATCACTCTATAATCTTGCCTATCTGGTAATAATTCTTGAAATAAATGTGTTTTCATAAAGTTGTTATTATGTAGTTCAACCTTTTCTGAGTCATTTATTAGTTCAATGC
>Ga0100378_1005978_pt1 | contig 11081 bp, 8 predicted proteins | sample CryGeymeta201502_FD_81535 | JGI IMG/M metagenome (GOLD analysis project Ga0100378, IMG submission 81535) | Groundwater microbial communities from Crystal Geyser aquifers in Utah, USA - Crystal Geyser metaG 2015-02 | ecosystem: Environmental > Aquatic > Deep subsurface > Groundwater | place: USA...
CTAGTGTATCAGTTGTTTCGCCAGAAGCAGTGCTGAGTAGCTACGTTCGGTCGGGATAACCGCTGAAAGCATATAAGTGGGAAGCCCACCTGAAGATAAGATCTCCCTGAAGAGCCCGAGAAGATGACTCGGTTGATAGGTCACAGATGTAAGTTCGGTTAACGGATTCAGTCGAGTGATACTAATAGCTCGTTCGGCTTGACCATATTACAATTGCTCTGAGTTTATCAGGGCAATCTAAAAGTTCAGACAACGCTAAATCATCTAAGACGAAAGTCTTAGGTGATTCAAAGAACAAAGATGCAAAACGATTGGAAGAAATTCCAATCAAAAGATTTGGCTATATATCGTTGAATTAGATCCTAAGGGATAGAGAAGCTCGCTTAACAAGGCGAGCTTTTTTTATTTTTCCTTACTTAGAATTCCATAGAATCCTTCTTTCCGACCTTTCCAATACAATCGATCTAAATTATCTTCTTTCATCATCCGTTTAAGAATAGTTTCGGAATAAAAGTCCCATTCAGAGCTGCCTTTATAATCATTCGGCCATTCATTACGACGCAAATAAGGATGATTTTCTTTGGGGAAGTTTGACTTGTGATATGCCCATTCTAAGACATGAAACATCTCGTGGTATAGGAAAATAGGATGATTCGCATAATTACCGCTAGCAATTTTATTTTTGTTAGAATCTGAAAATATTGTTAGGCGAACATGAGGGTCTTGATCACTGCCAAAGTTCCATTCAGTTCCTCCTCCATTCGTAATCAGTATCCCATCAGGTTGCTTGGTTCCTGGCCAGACTATTACAATAGCATCAGAGTTTCTAAGTTTTATCAGAGTATCATTGGAGAGCTTTGGGACGATAGATTCAATATTCGGTTGCATAATGTATCGAAATTTGTCATCAGAAAAATTCGTACTTTGAATTTCTTGATCTGAATGCACTACATCCATATCCCAATGAATACCAGATGAAATATCTTCGAAAGAGTCCTGAAAATAATGAAAACCTAACAAAAGATCGGAAAGATCTTTTGATTCGAGATAGGCATCGATATTTTTTTGATTCTTTAATTGCTCCGGTAGTTCACCTTTTAGTCTAGTTCTCGGAATAACAAGGAAAACCATTTTAAGTTTTTTTCTTGGAGGATTTTTAATTCTCTTTATTTTAAATTTAAGGCCAAGATAACGAATATTAAGTTGGTCTCTTAGATAACTCCAATGATTTAAAACATGAGCATCCATTTCTGGATATAGTAATGAGATTGTGTCAAATGCATCCCGAAATTTATTTTTGATAAAATACATATCCGTTAGAATTAAAGTATTCCATGCGATTGCTGGTATTAAAGGATTATCTATTTTTTCTTTAAAAAGATTTTTTGAAAACAATCGATGCCATGATATGCGTTCTTCGATGGAAATGGTTTCATCGTAAAATAAATCACCTACATTATAAGCGACGTGAATTGCTGATGTAGTGCCTGTAAGTTGAGTAAGACCTTGTTTTAGAATGTTTCGTGCATTTTTTTTATCATCTATTTTAGAGTATGCTATTGTTAATGTGTTAATTAATAATGCATAGTTATCGTCACCAATTTTTGATCGAACAATTGGTATAACTTTGGCTGATAATTCTATCATTTCTTCATATCTATCTTCGTGTTTAAGACACCAAATAGCTGTTGTATAATGTCTTGCTTCCTCTTTTGGCTCTAACTTGGTCAATTCGAATGCTGATGTTACGCATTCTTGAGGCCATTTACCTTTGGTTGAAGCAAGCTGTGAAGAAGATTGCAATCGTAGCCACCATCCGAAGGTATCATTAGGATAATTTGTAATGATTGATTCTGATAAATCATAAGCCGATTGGTATTCTTTATCCTTCAATAAAGAATCAGCCTTTTTCCATGTTGCATTATCAACTGCTAAAATTGGGAAAATACTAAAGAATAAAATAGGAATTAAGAAAATTCTAATCATTTGCATATTGAAATAATATATTTACTAAAATGAAAAATAAAGTCAATATTTAATTCTAATGTTAAGAGATGAAAAGGAAAGGGACGAAATTATTATCGATTTAAGTGAAATTATTTATTTCATTCCATTGTATGCATATTCAGTTACAGTTTGAATGAAAATTTCCATTTCTTGGATATCATTTTTCATTTTCAATCTTCCTTCAAGGAAAATCATTGCAATGCCATGGATCATCGCCCATGAAGCTAAGGTTTTTTCACGGGTTTGCCCATCTTGGAGGTAGCCCAATTTTTGACCCAGCCGAATGATTTCATGGAGCTGTCGGTAGGTTCTTCTGGAAACAGCTGTTAAACTAGGGTGCAGTTTAGATAATTCTCCAGTTCCACCAAACATGATGCGTGCAAATTGTTGGTTTTCCATAATAAATTGAAAATACGTCCAACCAAGAGCGCGGTATCTTCCCTTAAAGTCTTGTGGTGTTTTATCTAATTCCTTTTGGTAGTGTTCAAAGTATTTTCGATATCCAACTTCAGCCATTGCCGCAAATAGCGCCTGTTTATTCGCAAAATGATGATAAGTTGCTACATGACTAACACCCGCTTCGGAAGCAACTTTTCTTAAAGAAATATCCTCAAGTCGTGTGGTTTTTAATAATTCCACGCCTGCGGTTATTAGTGCTTCTCTAACATTTACTGCACCTTTTTTGATAGGGCGACCTGCTGTCTTCAGATTAGAAATACTTTTTTTCTTAACTGGCACAATACCAAATTAGGAATGGTTTGGAGAATTGCTATAAATATATTACCAGTGGTAAATAAAAAAGTTGATTGAATTTTCGAGTAGGTTACCAATGGTAAAATATCTAAGCTTCGGAGAAAATATAATGAGTACAGCATTCGAACCTATTCAAATTGCAAACTTAAGCCTCCCTAATCGATTTATTATGGGCTCTATGCATTTGGGACTAGAAGGAGAAATCGGAACGGCTGATAGAATGGCAGCATTTTACAGTCGTAGATTCGATGGTGGGGTAGGACTTATTGTTACTGGTGGAATCAGTGTAAATGAAGAAGGTAAGGGTTCTAGAACATTTTTTAATTTCCAAGATGTAGAACATGCAGAAGAACTAAGAAAAATGAATCAACTTCTTGCTGGAAAAGGTACAATGTGTGCGCAATTATTCCATGCTGGCCGGTATGCAGTTACTAGGGAATGTGTGGCTCCTTCTGCGATTCGAGCACCTATCAACCGATATGTGCCAAAGGCTTTATCCGAGGATGAGTGCTGGAAGACGATAGAGGATTTTGGCAAAGCAGCTAAGACTGCATCAGAGGTAGGATTTGGTGCTGTTGAAATTATGGGAAGTGAAGGATATTTATTAAATCAGTTTTTTTCCCCAGTGACGAATCTTAGAGAGGATTACTTTGGTGGAGATACTCAAAGAAGAATGAATCTGTCAATAGAAGTGCTTCGTTGCGTTAGAAAAAATCTACCAGAAGGATTTCCGATTATTTTTAGAATGTCGGGTATTGATTTGATTCCTGGGAATCCGAATTTCGAAGAAGTCGTTCAACTAGCAAATGCTCTGCGAGATGAAAAAGTCTCGGGATTAAATATAGGTATCGGATGGCATGAATCTAGAATCCCCACAATTAGTCAATTGGTTCCTAGGGGAGCTTGGGCATCCATTGCGAGTCGCATCAAAGACGCAACTCCTGGCGTTCCCATTATCGCATCGAACCGAGTCAATGATCCAGTTACTATGCAAAGGATTTTTGATACTAACCAAGCCGATATTATTTCTATGGCGAGGCCGTTCTTAGCTGATCCTGCAATTGTGAATAAAATTAAAAATGGACAATCCGAAAGAATCAATACTTGCATTGCATGTAACCAAGCTTGTTTGGATCATGCCTTTCAAGAACGTTCTGTATCTTGTATTGTGAATCCGGAAGCTGTAAATGAATTGCGGTTTCAAATGAATCCAGTGAAAAATCCCCAAAGAGTCGTAGTCATTGGCTCAGGTCCTGCAGGTCTAGAAGCGGCTCGAGCCTCAGCAGTGCTTGGACACAAGGTAAGCCTTTTAGAAAAAGATTCTAAATTAGGTGGACAATTCCAACTGGCATCTAGTATTCCTGGCAAATCGGAATTCAAAGAAACCATTCGCTATTTTTCGAACGAATTGTCCGCATTGGGAGTAGAACTTCGGATGAATACTGCTGCTTCACTTGGTTTACTAGAAGAATTGCAAGCGGATGTTGTGATTTTTGCAAGTGGAGTGAAGCCTAGAGAGTTTAACTTACCTGGTTTGGAAAATCTACCATCTGGCAATTATACTGAGTACTTAACTGGAAAGTTTCAACCAGGAGAGAGGGTGGCAGTAATAGGAGGTGGTGGAATTGGGGTTGACGTTGCACACAAGCTAACAGAAGATCATGATCCAACTTTTGAGTCCTATGAAGCTAAATACAATATTAATTCATTTACTAATGCAGTAATTCAAACACATAAGGCGAAAAGAAAAGTGGCAGTATTTCGAAGGAATGGTAAGCATGGAGCTGGCTTAGGACCAACAACATTTTGGGCATTGAAGCAAGAACTAGAGGCATCGGGAGTTGAATTCTATACTGGTCTGAATTATAAAGAAGTTACTAAGGATGGTTTGAAGGTAGAGCTGAAAAATGGGCAAGAATTTATTTACAATTGCGATTCATTATTGTTATGCGTAGGTCAAGAAAAGGAAGTTTCTCTCTATGAAGAATATACTACTAAACATCCAAAAGCAAATGTGATCCTTATTGGTGGTGCAAAGGAAGCAAGGGCTATTGATGCAAAGCGTGCATTTATGGAAGGATTGGAAGCCGCCATGAGCATAGGAGCGAACAAGATATGATTTCTAGTAATTATTTTACCGAAGATGAGGATTTAAAAATTATATTTAAAGAGTTAGTTGATTGGCCATCAATAATTGAAGAATGTGAAGGTGAAAATTTTATTGAACATCAGAAATATCTGGATTCAAAAAATCCTAATTATGAGATGGCTCCTTCCACTTGGGAAGAAGCATATGAACTCTATGAGTCTAGCTTAGATTCGTTGGGAGAGTTTTTTGGAAAAGAAGTATCCCAAAGCTCTCAGGCTATGGATAAGAATGAATTGATGTACAAAGATGGGAAGGTCATATTCCCGCAGGAAACAATAGATATCTATGAAAAGTTTAGAAATACGGGACTGTTATCTTATTCAATTTCAAGAGAAGCTGGTGGACTAGGCTTTCCTGCAACTATGGGCGCATTTTTTGTGTTAGTTATGGCTCGTGCAGATGTCTCATTCTGTATGACAATTACTCTTTTAAATTTAGCGCAGATTGTATCTAGATATGGAACTAAAGAACAGATTGATACATTTGCTAATTCTGCGGCTACAGGTGAGAGTTTGTTTGCAATGGCACTGACAGAGCCTGACTTTGGATCTGATTTAAATAGCATTCGAACGATTGCAGAAAAGCAAGCTGATGGAAGTTACCGAATAACAGGAACAAAGCGCTTTATTTCCCAAGGATGTGGATTAGGAGAGAGACCTTCTTTACTTTTGACTCTAGCAAGAACTGGAAAGCAAGGTGGCGGAGCAAGGGGACTTTCTGTATTCATCGTGAAGAGCTCTGATGTGGATATTGCGGGCATAGAGAAAAAAATGGGAATCCATGCCTCACCGACTTGTGAAATAGTTTATGAGAACACTCCCGCAGAGCTACTCGGTGAGGAAGGCTTGGGACTAACACGTTATACCGCAGGCATGACGAACTTTATGCGCTTAGGAAGTGCTGCTGGCGGACCAGGCGGAGCAGCAGGTGTTTATTTCGAATCCAAAAAATATGCCCAAGAAAGATTGCAATTTGGCAAGCCTATTGCGGAAATTCCAGCAGTAGACGAGATGCTTCAAAAAATTAAGCGCGAAATGAATGCTATGCGACTACTTGTAATTGAAACTGGGCGCGTTGTTGACATGTACCAACACCACCAAATTCGAATGGAAAAAGCAGGTAAGGAAGACAGAGAAATTCGTAAGGATGAAAAAGTAAAATTCTGGTCAACCATTGCCTCCATTCTCACTCCCATTGCAAAATACTATGGTTCTGAGGAAGGCCACAAGATTGCAAGCATTGGTGTGCAAATTCATGGTGGTGCAGGATATACGGAGGACTATGATGTATCAAGAATGTTTCGTGATTCGAGAATCAATACTATATATGAGGGAACCAGTCAAATTCATGTACGAATTGCTACAGGTGCAATCCTAGCAGGGATGAATGGGGAGGGAAATTTCCGAAAATACCTAACAGACCTTAAGAATGATATTTCAAATCCATCTAAATATTTATTGGAACAGAATGAAATATTGGAAGATTCGATAAATAAGCTTCGTAACATTAAGATGGATGACACCAAAGAAAGATTAGCTGAAAATCTAATGATATCCACATCGAGATACCTTTGTACAATTTTATATGAGAGAGCAGTCATGAAATTGTCAAATCAGGATGTAAGGTCGAGATGGTTGTATGATTGTAAATCTTATTCAATAGAAAGTGCAGCTATTGCAAAATATTGTAATTATAGAATTTCAAATTACTAGTAATAGAATTTAAAACTATACTATCGATTTAATATATTCTAAATAGTTTACAGATTAACCAGATTCTTTATTCCCAACTGGCAATAAAAGGATTATATGTTTGTTTAATTGATAGTATGTTCATTTTGAAAATTTATTGACATAAAAAATTCTGAATCATAAAAATAGAATGAAGAAGAAAGATGTTTCTGACTTTAAATTAATTCTTTTGGATCTGGATGGAACAATATATATATATAGGGAATATTGTATAAGAATCGATTTTGGCAAACAGAAAGAGGATTAAAGGCTGATATTGATACAGACATTGGAGGAGCACGGGACTTAGGCATCAATGGAGCCTTAGTTAAGACAGGAAAATTTTGTCAAAATTATTTTGAATCTTCTCTCATCCAACTAAATTGGATTATTGATAGTATAGCCGATTTACCTAGGCTACTTACAAGATAATACTTATCATAACTCGATTTCTTCAAATCTTAGAGACAACAGAGATGCAAATTTTTGATCTATCTGCTAAACAAAGCATTCGGAATTAAGTTTCTAATTATTTTCTATTTGTTTCTCCTTGACTTCTAAAATAGTACAATATGTAATGATTGTAACCAAAGTTATGAACATCCTATCCAAAAAAATTCTTCTAGTTGAGGACGATTTGCTAATTGCCTTTTCTCAAAAGAATCTTTTGGAAAAATATGGGTATCTCGTCACCTCAGTCATCAATGGGGAAGAAGCTGTTAATTTCTGCAAGAGCCAGATCAAAATGATCGATTTGATACTCATTGATATTGAGTTGGGAAAAGGCATGAATGGCATACAAGCGGCTGAAGAAATATTGAAAATTTCCGATATTCCACTCATCTTTTTAAGCTCGCATACAGAAAAAGAAATCGTTCAACAAACAGAACATGTAACTAACTATGGTTATGTAGTTAAAGATTCAGGAATAACCGTTCTGGATGCTTCCATCAAAATGGCTCTAAAGCTTTATACTGCCAATCAAAAACTGATTAAAACGAAGGATAAGTTAGAGGCAACTCTTAAAGCATTGCCAGATCTCTTGTTTGTAGTCGGACTTGATGGTTTGATCTTCGAATACAATTCCCCACTTTCAGAATTATTGTATAAAAATCCAAATGAATTTATTGGAAAGACCATTTTTTCTATTCTCCCAACTGAGGTTAGTGAGATTGTAATGTCTGGTATTTATGAAGCCAATGAATACGGATTTTCTTTTGGCAAACAATACCAGCTTAGTGTGCCAGCTGGAATTCTCTGGTTTGAGATATCTATTTCCCGTATGAAAAACTCGGATGATGTAGCTCCCCGCTTTGTTGTAATCGCAAGAGATATAACCATGCGTAAGCAGGCAGAGCAGGAATTGGAAACAAGTCGTCAGCAATTGGCACTATTTATCGAACATGCACCAGTTCCTATTGCAATGTTTGATAGAGAGATGCGTTACTTGCAGGTAAGCGGAAGCTGGTGTAAAGAATACAAAATAACTGAAGCAGAGATTTATGGACTCTCCCATTATGAAATATTTCCAGATCTCTCAGATAAATGGAAGTCAATTTATCTGAGAGCTTTAGCCGGGGAAATAATAAAAAATTCCGCCGATCGTTTTGAACATAAAGACGGATCTGTGCAATGGCTGCAATGGGAAATTCGTCCCTGGTTTGAATCCGGTGGGCAAGTAGGTGGTATTTTTATTTTTAGTGTGGATATCACAGAAAAATTGAAGGAGTCGGAGGAATCAAAAGAAAACGAGGCAAAATTTACTGCTATCTTTAATCATATTTTAAATTCAGTAGTTATTATAAATGCTGATGGAATCATCCAAACAGCAAATCATTCCACAATAGGAATGTTTGGTTTCGAATTATCCGAACTAATTGGCCAAAATATCAACATTCTTATGCCAATTCCTTACAAATCCAAGCATGATAGTTATCTTTCAAATTATAAATCTACAGGTATTAAGAAGATAATTGGTCTTGGGCGTGAATTGTTTGGACAAAAGAAGAATGGAGAAATATTTCCTATTGAATTAACTGTCTCAGAATGGAAACATAACGGCGAAACTTTTTTCACAGGTATGGTGGAAGACATCACTACTAAAAAAGCAATTGAAGAGCGAATGCATCAATCGCAGAAACTGGAAGCTCTGGGACAGATATCGGGGGGAATCGCCCATGATTTTAATAATATACTAGCAATTCTTATGGGATATTTGGAATTACTTGCAAGAAAATTACCGAAAGATAATTCATCCTTACTAAAATATATTGACTTATGCTTAAAAGCTGTAGATAGAGGATCTCAACTAACAAGAAAATTACTTGCATTTGCTAGGAAGCAAGAAATTTCTCCTATTGCATTAGATATAAATGTAATTGTTAGAGACTCGGTGGAAATGTTAGAAAAGGTGCTAGGTAAGGAAATCGAGATTAAAGTCGAGCCTTGGGAAAGTCCACTAAATATCTTTGTAGATGAAAGTGAGTTAGAAAATGTAATCTTAAATATGGCAATAAATGCTCGTGATGCGATGAATGGTTATGGAGTTATCAGTTTGAGTATTCGTAAAGCTGAAAATGTGAAATTTGTTGAAGAAGAATTAGTCCCAGACGCTCAAAATTCTTATGCTGAACTTTCGATATCCGATACAGGCAAAGGAATTCCTCCTGAGATACTAGGAAAAATATTTGAACCTTTTTTTACAACAAAAGTAAAAAACAAAGGCACAGGACTTGGATTGTCACTCACCTATGGTTTTATGCAGCAATCCAAAGGAAACATTACAGTTTATTCTGAACAAGGAAAGGGTACATGTTTTAAACTTTATTTTCCGATAGCGGATTCAAAATCATCTGAAAGTAATGCTAATATTGATCCTCCAGAAGTTACAATGAATTTCAAAGCAAAAGATAAAAATATACTGCTTGTTGATGACGAATTATCTATGTTAAATATAGGAAATTCTATCCTATCCGATTTGGGTTATAATGTATCAACCGCAGAAAATGCATCTGATGCAATAATTATAATGAATAAAATGGCAATAGATTTGGTGATTACAGATGTGATTATGCCAGGTGAGATGAATGGAATCGGTTTGGCTACCTATATTACCGAATCATATCCTAAAACAAAAATTATCCTTTCCTCTGGTTTTCCGGGTCATCTTCACAAAGAAGAATCCAACGTTATGAAAGAGTTTACCTCTATAGAAAAACCATTTAGGATCAAAGAATTAGAAAGTATAGTGTTGGAGATGCTAAATGATTAATTATAACAATGCAATTATTATTGATGATGAAATTGAAATTTTGGGTATCATTGAACCAATATTAGAGGAAATAGGATTTAATACCATTCACAAAATAATTAAATCATCGGATCTAATTTCCATCTATAACGATGAAATAAACCTTGTTATTCTTGATTTATTTATGCCTGATGTTGATGGCGTAGAAATATTAAGATATTTAGGTGAAGTTAAATCATCTGCTTATATAATTTTAATTAGTGGTCACAGTAAAAATGTTTTAAATAGCGCTGAGAAAGTTGCTCAAGCTTATGGTCTAAATATTTTAGGCAGCATAACCAAACCTTTTTCGATTAATACGATCTTTGATATGATCCAGAATTTTAATGCCAATGAAAGCTCTAAATCAATTGGCAAGAAAACTAAGCAGATTGATTTCTCCCTAGCGTTTTTCAAAGAAGCATTGCAACAAAAATACTTTGTACTTTATTACCAACCACAGTTAGATTTAAAAACGAAAGAGATTATTGGTTTTGAAGCGCTAATTCGCATACAACATCCAGAATTTGGTCTCATTTTTCCTGATCAGTTCCTTAAACAAATTGAAGCCTTAAACCTAATCGCAGAGATGACTGAATATGTTATCACAGAAGCACTTTCTTTTTTCGGTTCATTAAAAAACAAGGATTTGAAAAAAGAGTTTCGATCAATATAAGCACTTTAGACTTAATTGATAATTTAATGCCTGAACATATTATTCAGTTAGTGAAACAAAATGATCTAAATCCTCAAAATATTGTTATCGAATTAATTGAAACTGGTCTCATAGGAAACAATCCAAAGTATTTAGAAATATTGACGAGGCTTTCAATGAAAGGTCTTCGTTTATCTATTGATGACTTCGGTACTGGCTACGCCTCTCTCGAACAACTTGGAAATGCTCCCTTTAACGAACTAAAAATTGACAAAGGCTTTGTATTTAAATTAGCTACGAATCCAGCTTCTAAAGCTATTATTGAATCAATTGTCGCACTAGCTCACAAAATTGATATAGAAGTTGTAGCAGAAGGGTGAACTTCCCCCAAGAAACTGGAGACTCATTAAGCAATTAATTTTGCATAATTCATAGGACTGTTAAATCCTAATGTAGAATGTCTTCTCTTACGATTGTAAAAGATTTCTATATAGTCAA
>Ga0100378_1005979_pt1 | contig 11081 bp, 9 predicted proteins | sample CryGeymeta201502_FD_81535 | JGI IMG/M metagenome (GOLD analysis project Ga0100378, IMG submission 81535) | Groundwater microbial communities from Crystal Geyser aquifers in Utah, USA - Crystal Geyser metaG 2015-02 | ecosystem: Environmental > Aquatic > Deep subsurface > Groundwater | place: USA...
CCCCAACCCCAACCCCAACCCCAACCCAAACCCCAACCCCCACCCCAACCTCATTTTATTAATTAAAAATATAGCTTGCATATATCATCTGAAATTCATTTTAAATTTCATTAATATCATCAAAAAGGGTGATGTCCTTTTTGTTAACTATCTATATGTGATCTTCTGATGTTTATTCTTTTGAATTCTGATAAATCATAGTATCTATTATATATTTGTTTTACCCTAAATTCAAACCTAAAATATCTTTTGTATTATTTGTTTATGATAAAGTTCAACCTCTTCCTGCTGAGTCTCATTGTGATCTCGGTTACCTCTATTGCCTACTGCCCTAATGGCTGCAAAATGCCAGACTGTGATCATGACTGGATGGGCTATGACGATAATATTTCTGCTGTTGCTGTCGACTATGCCACATGCTCCTGTGTCACCAACGAATACATTGATAACATCTTCAGCTGGGTCTATAACCCTTGCAAAGCAGCTCAATCAAAGGAAAACGTCTAAGATATCACTCTTATCCTCAGTGAAAAATCATTAAATTTGCTGGCCTTCATTGCATATGATAAATCTCGAGACTGGATTGTGGTCTCTTTTAGAGCTACTATTTGTGGAAAGTTCCTTGCCAATGTTCGATTAGACCTAAACTTTTTCCAAGTTGACTACGGTAAACATCAGTGTGAAAACAGAAGATGCAAAATTCATAAAGGCTTCAATCATGGCTACCAAAACCTTGTCTAATATGGTGGGTTGCTCCTTCAGTTGCGAAAGTTCATCTAAGCGCATCCCAAGTCTAAAATTTTGGTCACAGGTGTTAGTCTTGGTGGAGCACTGGCCACTATCGGAGCTTTTGATATTGCAAATACCTTCAGTAAAGAAGCTGGCTTTCAAAACGAGGTCATGGCATACACTTATGGTGGTCCAAGGGTAGGCAACTAGCTCTTTGCTGAAACTGTCAATGAGGTAGTGAAGATATACAGGGTCACCAATCAATTTGACCCAGTTCCTCACATGCCCCCCAGAACCTATACCCTCAGTGAAGGCTACTATCATGCTGGAATTTAGGTCTACTTTGCAACAAAGAAGAATTTACTCTCGAAGAAGGAGGTCCCACTTCCTCCTAAGATTTGTTCAGGAGACAATTATTATTGTGGATCAACAGCTGCTCTTCTCAAGCCAGGTTTCCTATTCAATGGGTGTAACCATCTTCTTTACGGAAATATCACTTATGATTTAAGTAAATGCACCAGCACCACATGTCGCCCAAACGACTTCACAATGTCCGTCATATACAAAGCCTTGGAATATGCAGCTGTTTTGAGATTATTTAAGAGCCTCCTCTTTGGAAAAAAATTAGACTGTGGATAATCTCCTTAACAATTAAAATGCTAAAATATCCTCCTAGGATCGGCTGCATCCAGCCAGATACCTGAATTGAGTTTGCTCCTTCCTGATTCTATTCTTTCTGTCCTTCCCAGAGGAGCATCCCTTCCTCAAGATGCTGGCAAGTATGAACAAGAAATCATCAGTGCGATTGACAGTGAATTGCAAAGACTCGAAAAAGTAATTTCTCAGGAACAGATTGAATAACTGGCTGCTGAAGAAAAGGATGAAGGCCAAGAAGAAGACCTTTGATTTGCCCAACATCAATACCCTTAATGAATACAATTAAACGATATGAATCATTTTTATGGTTGGGTTCCTTTGATTTCCTGCATAGTGTTCAAATAGCCAATCAACTCATCTGCTACATCGCTGTCTCTTAGCTCTACTCGAGCTATCTTTTTGTCCTTGAAGATAAACCCACTTACAACCTCGAATTCGACAGTTCCTTCTGCAAAAATGCGAGCGTCAAGATGGCTGATATCATATTTTTATAGACATTGATTCTTTTATTTGTCAAATTCGACAAGATTTTCTGAGAGAGTATGAATCAAAACCATATTTGATTTTTTCATGGCAAAAGTCTTAGTACTGGCATTTTTTAGCATTTAGTTTGAATTTCCCACAATTCTTTCGAAGAAGTCCATTTCAAGAAATTCCTCAAAGTGCTCATTTTTAAACTAAATTCTTTCTTTTCTATTTTGGAGTTCCAAGACAGCTTTTATAAAATCAGAATCAGTGATGGTGCACAACTCTTCGAAGGTCGTTTTGTCTTCGATGAATTGTGTATAGTCGAGGACTTTATTGTACTCAGGCTGAGCTGCGTAAACTGTCTTTTGTTCATTTTTGAACTCGTTCATGATATTCTGTAAGGTTGAGAAGAGTTTCTTCTCAGAACTGATGTAATTTTTCCTTAAGCTGATCATCGTTTTTCCATATTTCTTGAGTGCCTGTCTGTAGGCCCTTTCTTGCTGAACATAGGCAACCAATTCCACAAAAATATCTTCTTTGTATTTGTCACCCTCCATTCCTTTTCTGCATATCTTTTCTAGAAGGGCGATCAGCTTTTTATAAGTTTTTTCTTCTGCCTGGAATTATTATCGGATGGTCAGAGCTTATCCTCTCTAATAGGCATGTATATCTTCTCGATAGACCGAAAAAGCTAGCTTGATGCTTTTGTTGATATGGTTTGCAATATACCCGTCCAGTTTCTCAGCATTGACCCCCAGATTTCTTCTCAGATAAACCAGTTCTTCAAAACCTTTTCTGAGCTCCTCCTTGATATTGACAAACTTGTTCACAGAAGCAGGTTCTTCTTCTTTGCTGATTTTGATTGTTTTATCATGGAAGTGTCTGTGAACCTTTGCATAGTCATCAAAGTATTCAAGTAACATTTCTTCAAGGTGTTTTTTAAACTCAACCTTATTCGTAATAGATATACACACATTATTGAGAATAAGTTTATAGCTAGAGAGTGTTTCCCGACACTTACGGTAGTATTCATTGAAATTTTTAAAAATCGACTCCATCCTTTCATTCTCAGCTTCTTTTATTAATTTTTCACTGTTAATTTTGGGAGTCTCAGTCGAAGGGACCACTTCCTATACAATATCCTTTGTTTAAGGTTTATCTTCTTATTCGTTGACCTTGGAAATTTAGTTCTCATTCGCAACAGCTTCTTTTTTTGCTGCTACATCTTTTAATTATGCTGGGGCCTCATCATTTTAGTTTTGAAATTCAGCATTAGTTCTGGCAATGTGCTACTATTTTTTACCGAAGTTAGCTTTTTATTCTAATTCATCATTTTCAATTGGTTTCTCTATTTTATTTTCATCCTAGCTGCTTTCATAGTTATTGAAGTCATTTTCAGTGATCTTTTCAGAGGCGCTTTACTCTACCTCTTCTTTGATTGTGCTGATGGATTGCTTTCCTTTTTCTTAGTAATTCTATTAATGCTACCTTGGACTCTTATCAGCCTCTTCTATTTCATCTTTATTGTCTTCTTCTCTTTCTGACATTTTGATACGAATCCTATTATTAAAATATTAAATTTTGCTGTAATATTAAGCTATTCAGATCAGGCAAATCAAACATAGAAGTGCTTTGATGTAGCAATAGCCTTGAATTCAGGATTCAAACCTCTAAAGTCCCCTTGCTCGTTCAATATTTTTCTTAAATGATTGAATTTGCTTCCAGAGTTGATTATCTTTTTGATCGGGCACAAGGTGACTTATTTCTCTTGAAATTCTTGTTTATAGTTTGTCACTGAATAAAATGAAATGTACTAAATCTACTTCTGAGCTCTGGACTCTGAAGAATTTTCTCAGATCTTGACATTTTCAGATTAGGCTTTTCGAAGTCTTCAGGGTTAGGATTGTGAAAATTCATGTTGTATGTTGATTGTCCAAACCAAGCTCCTCCACTTTTGATCGAATCAGCCACCTTCAAAGACTTGCTTCTTTTAATATGTTTATCTCCAAACTCCTTGGCATATGTTGTTTTGCCAAAGAATGGTGATGCCCCAATAGAGTAGCTATCAGTTGGTTTGACCTAAGTAAGCAATTTTATACATATTGGTTGACTCCTGGCTTGTGATAGAACTGATTTGAATAGCTGGTGATTCGATTCGAAGGACCGCAGTGAAAATTTGTAAGTTAATCACTAGTTTTTTGAAGTTATCTTGTACTTCCTTTTTGACCCAAAAATTATTTCTTGTAAAAACTTTTTTTCACTAAGCTTTCGCTTTTTAGAGCTGGAATTTCCTTAGCAACCATGATCAAGCTTTTAAACGTCTTTTTCGGTGTAAAATCATGATGATAAGATGATTTTTTATGTTGTTAGGGTCGAACAATGTTGAATTTGCACAAGTGCCGACCGCAAGTGCATTGTTCACACATACACTTTCCTTAGCCATGATGCTTGAAATTGACTTATTTAAGGGTTTGCCTGAAATAGTCATTATCGCAGACTCTTTGAGGCAGCCCTGATTCCTGCAAACGTGGTGTATGTTCCTCGATTTGTTATCTGGGAGTACATGGAGGAAGCGACAATGCAGGTTGATTAAGGTCGATAAGGTTTTGCGAAAGTGAATTTCTGAGCTTGTTGACTTTTCTGAACTTCAAAGGCGTATGCCTACTAAGATAGACGCTGGATCGACTGCGATTCATTACTCAAATAAAATTAAAACAATATTGTAAAATCCCTACAAGATATGCTTTCTTTGACATTATTAAAAATAGCACCATTTCAATGGTTGAACCTACTGCTTGTTCTATATTTAAGTTGTTAAGTGTTTGTATTATCTGATGTTTGCATCTTTACAATATAATTGATGAAAATGAACTCTAACCTGAGCGTATCGGAGGAAATCGATCAAAGTCTATTAAAAATATTGAAGGAGGATAATCACTCATTCAAAGAAACTCACACTTTCGAGTAAAGGTTCATCGAATATCAAATAATAAGATGCAACTACCCTGGCTTCCTTCCTGTATGTTGCGAGCTAGAAAATTATACGGGTCCAAAACGCATCAACTTCCGTATCTATCTCTCTTAATAAATTTTGATTGGACACCTCCGCTCCTTCCTGAAAAAACTATTACAAAAGAAGTTTCCGGAATTGAGCAAATCAGACAACTTGTACCTCATGATATAAGAAGATGTAATCATAAAGTACGATATAAATTTGAAGGAAGTTTACGAGAAGAAAGCAGAAAAAGATGGATGGCTTTATGTTAAATTATCGATATAGGCTTGATAGTATGTACTTTAAGTTATCAAAGTTATTTGTCAGAGCAAATCTTCGAGTCTGCAAAATTTTCCTGATATTCCCTTCAACTCTAACTGCCTATTAGTGATTTTCAGTCTTGAATAAATCTTTTAGAAGCCTTCATCTACAAGCCACTTTGTTAAAAAATACTATTTTTAGAATTAGTATCGCCTAAAGGCTATGACTTCATCAACCTCTGCGAATTGTACTTCTCCTTCATGTTCATACACTTTTTACCAGTAATCGAAATTGACAAAGATGAATAGACCGACATGGAGAGATTTAATCGGTTCATAAGCAGTTACTCTTAAGCCCAAAGGTTTTTCGAGGCCAACAGATATCAGTTCGATTGTCAGAGGTAGCATATAGTCTTAGAACTACAGAAACTTCCTCCTGAAAAATTTAGATGTTAATGGAAGCTTTTGCATTGCATTTTATTCGAATCTATCTTCCTACATTTAATCAAGAGGTTATTTATATACCTTAAGTGTATACTTGAGAATGATCAATTTAAAGAAGGCAGGTATCCATTTTCTGGAAGATCTCAGGCCGACACCAAAGTCTCTTAGAAATTGTTGTGGTGTTATGATCATATTCCCTTTGGCTTTCTCTAAACCTTCGGGTGTATAAGTTTCAAAGGAATTTCTTCCATAGACTTAGATATAATTTGCATTTTGACGATACCTAAGTTGAACAAAGAGGCCCTTATTCTATTATTCTTCGATATATTTGTAGTATTTTTGGCACTCATCTTTGTTGGTAGAGTTTAATTATTCCATAATATTGGCATCATCATCAAACAGAAAATCTTAAAAATATTCAACTATGCTATAAATTTTAGCCTTGAACCTTACTGAATTCAGCATTTGAAGCTTTTTGAACTTGCCATAGGTCAAATGGCCATTATAATCGTTGTGGCTACATTAATGCTTTTATCTTAGTTTGGAAATTGCCACATTTTATATTTATGTCAGTTCAATATCTTCGTAGATTTCTTTGTTTTTAAAATAGATGTCAAGATAAATAGTGTCCGAACTATCCTTCTGGCAAATTGCAACCCTGAACTTTCTAAAGTAAATATGACTCACAAAAATATATACTGTCTATCCTCCGAATCTTTGTTAGATAGGATCAATGATTGAAATTGCCCTTGGTAGTATGCTTAATTTTCCTTAGACAGAAATTGTAATAAAATTAATCAAAATTTTCTTGAAAAACTAATCAGGAGCGAGACTTTTAATCGAGTATTCATAAGGAACGACGTCACTGACATTAACACACTCAAGTATTTTAGAAAATGTTTCCTAGAGAATTTTTTAAGTGAATACTTTTGATCCTTTTTTCATTTTAATTTGTATGTTTCCCATGTATTAGAAGCCAACACATGTTGCTGTCAAGTTAGTTTATTATCGATAGAAGGATATTTATGATGCCCACCCATCAATTTCAATCTATTCGGTATAAAAAACACTATATTATGGGGATATCTATTAACAAATTTTAATTTCTTCAGTTTTGCTTGATTATATTTCTACTGCATGCTCTTTGATATAGTATATCTCAGGCTCGACGTTTAATTCCCTTAAAGCAGTGTATATATTGTCAAGTTCGTTCGCTATTCTGACCTCAAATTGGATCAGCTCTTTATCTTTTTCTTATTCTTCATACTCTTGATAAACAGGGAGTAAAAGAGAATCTTCAGGAACATAAAATTTCTTAGAAAATATACTGTCGGGTCCAAGGTATTTGTTGGCAAATGAGTAGCCAAGCCTGTTGATATTTTTGAATAAACTTTTGAAAAAAGATTTGCTACTGACTTTCAAAATTTTTTTGATAACTGTTTGAGAAAGCATAAGTAAATTGACAAAAACCACCACATCCTCTACCATTTGACTTTTTTATTTTCGCTACTTCAGATCTTCCAGGTGCCACTGAATAACATTTACCCCTTTGATAGCCACCGCAAGAGCTCTATATATTTTCCCTTGGCGGGCATAAAGGTAAGTGAGATTGTTCAGACATGTCCCCATTAGCATGGCATCTATATCTTCAATCTAGGCGTAGCTTTAAGTTTCCTTAAGAATAGATTTGGCCTATCCTTCCCGATTGTTACTTTATATATTGAAGCTTACAGCAAGAGAAACTGAGAGTAAAGTATCGCAAAATGCAGACATAAATTGACGCTTAAATTGTTGCCTACAACTGAACTGTGTAATTCCATCACCCTCTTATAGTTCCCCAGGAACAGAGTTGCAGCATTTCCGGAAAGCACTTACTTCTGGAAAGTTTTTCCACAGCGGTAAAACAATTTACGCAAGATATCAGGATCCAAATGAACAAGAGCATCGACCTCATCCTCTTCAAGCTCTACTTCGAACAGGTATTTTGACTTTTTACTTTTATCTGTCTGCATTACATTATTATTCAAAACCGAAAGATAAAATATCGGCAAGGTAAAGTCACTAAATAACACTATAAAGATCAGCGCAAAGGTCCTTCAATTTTCATGTCTGTAGAGGGAGGAATATATTTAGTTGATGTATCGATTGAAATGCCTTTTCTAACATTTCATAGTTTTCTCCAAAGAATGTGCTTCTTTGGTGGGCATTATTTAGCCTTTGGATCTGGAGTTTGTTAGATGAGAGTGATTTCGATCCCCTACTTGTCGTTTGACTGGCATGAATGTTTTTTTATCAGAGAAGACATAGACATTAGGATTGGATTTAGGGTGTTCAGAAAGGTATTTGTCTGGGGATCTTTCTATTGTATTGACTATTTTCCTTCCTTTTATTTTATTACTCTCAGGATTCAATATGATGTCTGTTCTTTTGGCACCAAACATTTTCTTATTCGTGTCTTTGATGGTGCATGAAGAATATCCAACCAGATCAACTCCCATGCTCCCTTTTATGAAAGGGCTGCTATTCTTTCTTCTGCTACTGCCCTTGATTTATGACTCATGCTTCTTTTCCTTTGACTCAGATTTTTCTTCAATGCTTTTGTTAACATAGAAACTGTTATTAATGTTCTGGGTGATTTCTCGGAGAGCCGGGGATAATCTTTTCTCAGTATTCATCCTTAAAGTATGTCTTTCCTTCTGCCCTACTGACTATTCTCTTCCGAAGAAATAATCTGAGTCTTTGAAATTTATTTCTCTAAAGGTTTGACTCAAAAGTTTTTTCGGTTTACTATGACTAATCCGATTGACAGGTTTCAAAAACTAAGGTGTATCTGTTTTGTTATTTCTTCTCTTTCTTTCTAACATACTGAGGTCATGCTGCATGGCTGTCACCTTCGCCTTGAGAAGATTGATTTTGTCGCGTTTGGACATGATTCTAAGAATAATAAATTTTATAAAACATATTTAAGAATTATTGAATATACTAATCACAACTATAAAGTACTGCTCTTCAGAGGGTTGATCTTCAGGAAAATGTAAATGCTTGCCAATGCTATTAGAATCATCAGTAAAGTACGATTGGAAGGGTCTTTTTTCTCTGATTGTTATGCAGGATCATTTTGTTGTTCTACTGGAAGATTAGGTTTTTACATATCAATTATGTTGACTAACTTTGCTTTTTCAGATTCCAAGTCAGACTCTTTGGAGACAAAACTCTGTAAGATGATATTGGGTCTTGTTTCGAGAACTCTCAAAGGAAGCTCATTTTTTACCATTATTTTAAGGCAATTGAGGACATCACTCTTGATAACCTCTGTTAATGATAACCCACTGATGCCTTACTTTTTGCTTGTGATGACTGAGATAGGTAGTTTGAGTCGTATCTGCTTATATTATTTGTCAAATTGTTTTGTAGGAAGCTCACAGGCCTATATTATGATATCTACTGATGAAAGCTTGACTTTCTACTCTGACAATACTCTCTTTTGAGTTTATTTGTTTCTCAGCCATAAATTTTAGCTTAGAAAGTCATCTACTTGACTGTCAAAATCAACCTTTGTAAGGCATCAAGTTACTTTTGCACTTTCCTCATTTTGTTTCGGGTTATGAGGTAAATCCAGACATACGTAAACATCCGACCACTACTTAATTTATAGCTCGCTCTGCCTGTAAAACTTGATTTAGCTGTCATCAACGATATTCTTGCCCTTTAAAGCTTTCAACTTAAGTTTCTCTCGGTCAAACTGGCTCCTGTCACTATCGTCATATTATTCAGCATCGACTCCCACGAATATCAGAGTTTTAGGAAGATGTTTCTTGATATTGGTGATTTCGCTGAGCTAATAGTTGTACTCAGAGGGAAGGTAAACGTTTTGATCTGTCTTTTTTGCCAGACGTATCAGTGGTCTGTACCGATTATTATTCATTTGATTCTAATGTTGAAAATAAGAGTAAATCTCATAAAAAGGTAATACTCTGAGTTCATCGAATTAACCTTAAAATAAGATTGAAAGATCAAATTATCACGTAGAAATCACCAAAGTCTTTCATGCCAGCAGAAGCAAGGGCACATTGGCGCTTGGAAGTAGTCCCTGACCTCTCGGCAGTTTGTGCACTCCAGTCGTCTGTCATCGCATCTCCCCAAACAAAAAGGTAGCCAGCAAATACAGGGCAATGTGCACATAAGCATGCAAGCCCAGAATATTTGAGTGCCGCTGACCTCTCGGACTTCATCAAGAACTGCTCTCTTATTGCAGTAGACACATTTAGGGAAAATACTGTTGACTGGGAATATCAAATCTGTGGGAGGAACATCGTTGACGTTAGGGTCATTAGAAAACTCGTTCTGAGTTATTTGAAAGGTACATTTTCACCAGAGTTGCTCTCCTTGAAATTTTGGGCACTTCCGGAAGGGTCAAGGGTGACTAGCGTTCCTTTTTTCACCAATGATGTGGTCCCTGCGATATTACTCATTTAAGGAATAAATAATAGTCGAGTAAAGCTCCAACGAAGATACGATTAAGTTAAACAAAATTTTCTTGTAAACTACCCGACATACTGTCTATGATGGTAAGCTTTCAATTTATTCATTCTTTTCTTTTAATTTTTCCTTTCCTGAAAGAAACATCCAAAATAAAGCTTGAATAGATTATCTTTTCTTTGGGGGATTCAACTCTGATAATTCTAGTTTATTGTTACGATAAGTTTCAAATAAGTAAGTAATTTGAATTTGTTATGGATAAACTATGAGGTTCCGATCATGGGCAGCATGGAGCATGGTAATAGGTCTTGATGCCATTGCAACTCGTGCAATGGTATTCAATATCACTACATGAGTCGATGCAGAAAGGAACGCAGCAGACTGGCCAAAAGACCAAGAAAAGAACGAAACACCATATCCATTGGACAGAACTGGTCTTACGTATAGCAATGGTGCCTGCATTCTGTCTGCAAATTGGACAGGATGGAGCTCCCTGGTTCATGTCAACATGGTAGATAACCTGACCTGAGGGCTGGGCTTGAGGCGGTGGAGGCATCTAAGTGGGGAATGAGGTACGTTATTATTGTATGGGTTAGGCTGGTAGTAGTTAGCGTTGGGGTTAGCATTGTAGTTGTTATTCATATTATTGTTATAAGGATTAGGGCTATAGCCTGCTCCCACTTGTTGCTGCTGATAGTTGGCGTCGGTCATGATTTCAATTATAAAAAATATAGATAATTCAATTTTACTGCAGTCTAAACAATCCAGTATCAGAACCCAAATGATTGTTGATATATGTTAGTTTCTGTCTTCGCCAATATTTTATTGGCTCTTCCAGCGTAGATATATATATAGTACATATTCATTGAAAGATGATAATCTTCCTTCTATCAATCGATCTTCCTTCTATCAACTCATCTTCCTTCTATCAACTGATTCTGAAAACGCCTACCGTTGCTTATCTGTTAACCTTCATAACCGACAATGTTCACAAATATCATTAAGTTATCATCAGTTGTCATTAAATCTCCCTTCTATTCTATTCCTTC
>Ga0100378_1005980_pt1 | contig 11079 bp, 10 predicted proteins | sample CryGeymeta201502_FD_81535 | JGI IMG/M metagenome (GOLD analysis project Ga0100378, IMG submission 81535) | Groundwater microbial communities from Crystal Geyser aquifers in Utah, USA - Crystal Geyser metaG 2015-02 | ecosystem: Environmental > Aquatic > Deep subsurface > Groundwater | place: USA...
AGTTTAGTAAACGATTTAAGTTCGTTTGGGTTGCTTTCAATTAGTTTTTCAAGTTCATCTACAGAGAATTTATCTTGGCTGCTATTTTTTGTGAATTTATTAAAGTAATTAAAATAATGTTTTGGTAGATCTTGGTTAACTGTTTTAAATTTGGAAAAAAGATTTATGAATTCTTCTTCGTATTTCTTTTCCAAAATTAAATGAAATTTAATGTCTTCCTTTGACAAGTTAGTTAATGGATTATTGTTTAACAAGGAAGATGAAATGTTTTTATCTCCTTCAAAACTAGATTGCCCGATTTTCTCAAAAATACCCTCGGCGCACTTATTTATATATTTTAGTCCAACTCGTGGACGATATATAAAAATTCCTTGCTGAATATTATTGATAATACTAAATAATTGATCCTTTTCTAGTTTACTTTTATGAATGCTTAAAAACCTAAGTCTATCTACATTTTCTTTAAAATAAGCAAGAACTATCATAAACACCAAAAACCCTGAGTCATTTATTAAATAGCTTTTTAAAGCAGGATTTACATGAAGATGAAGCTTTGCTAATAAGTAAGTTTGGGCTATTATTAAAATTAAAGTCGAAACTGATTTAAATCTCCACGAAGAGCTTGTATTATAGTATATAATAAATGTTCTAAATATAATTGATATTCCTTGAATAAATATAAGCAAATCATAAGTTGAAAGAAAATAAGAACGTAAAATTCCAGCCAATATATGAAAACTAAATCCAACAAATATATAATTAATGAAAAATATAGCCCTATTACAATAAACAGAGTCCTTTGTGCTAACAACACATAATTTTGTTTTTACAAAAATTAGAACGAAAAGGTCAACAACCGCCATTGTAGTAGTAGAAATAATAAATCTTGTCTTCGGGTTATTACATTTTCTTTTTAAACAAAACACTTCAGCTGAGTAAAAGAAATAAGTTATAAAAGCATCGTAGAAGTCATATATAGCAATTATTAAACATATAAATAAAGCAAAAGCAGAGAAGTATATATTTATTGAGGTTATGTTGTTGCTTTTACTGACAACTGATGAATTGCAATAATTTGCATACTCCTTCTCGTAACTATCTTTTGTAAACTTCAAGGAGAGTCTAGAGCTATAATCAACTAATAATTCTTCACGTCGATTTGTAAACATTTAATTTTTATATATTAAATATTATTATTTAAACTGCAATTATATTTATTTAAAAAATATATTTATTTTATCTAATATGATTTTATGTAAATTTTAATGTAATGCTTTATAAGAGACTTATAATTTATATTTAATTATTATTCTAATTGAAAATTTTAACTTAATTTAATTTAATAATTTATGAATAATATAATAATTAAATGAAAAAAGTTACAATTCAAGGTAACAAAAAAAGTGGACTACCAAAATCATACGCTCCAGAAAGGATAGAAATCGGAGATGCATTCGAATTTGATTGTTTAGACAAAGGAATGCGAGAGGGATTTGAATTTAAGATAAGAGAAATAGAAGAGGACATTGAATCGATTTTGAAAAGTTGTAAGCAAAAGATGGATAGGTCAAAAGATGATTATAATAATGTTATTAAGTCGAAAAAAGCTCAACATTTAGATGAGTTAACTAAGTTAAAATTTAAAAAAATCGAAGCAGAGAAACAAAATACAAGAGAGGACTTTTTATCAAAACTTAAAGTTGATTTAGTTAATATTAAAGCTCAAGTTTCAGATAAAGATAGAGAACTTCAAGGTACTAAATATATAATTATTGTTATTTCAATTAAATATCGTTTATAAACAAAACTAATAGGCAATCAAAAAAACCTTTACACCTGTCAAAATAAAGTAAAATTATTAACAGATGAAAATAAATTTTTGAATGATGAAATAAAAAGTAATTAATTGTTACGATATCAACTTAAACAACTTAACAACTTAACATTATATTAAGGTGCTAAGAAATACAGATTATATCTTAACAATCGTTTACAAGAACTAGAAAATAACGAAAAGAACAAAACAATAAATAAAACTATGGACGATAGTAGTATAGGAGAGATTTTAAGAAATAAAACAGTTGAATCACCTATTAAAGAAAAAATTAAACAGTCGAATGAAAAGTTAGAACAATACTTTTTTATTAATGAACAAGCCTTACTTCAAAAAGTTGATTTTACGAAGAAGCAAGTTGATACTAAGTTAGGTGAACTTAAGATATTACAGAGTTTTGAAAATCCTATAATGAAGATATTAAATAAATGTGTCGAGGATTATGAAAAGGATTTGTTAAACTCGAAGTTGACTAATCAGCAAGTATTTTTTAATAGCGAAGGTCATGATACGATTAAAAACAATGTAAGTATACATTTTAATTACTTTTAGAAATTAAAACAACAAATTAGCAACAAAACAAAAAGTTATTCTATAGAAAACGACTTAAGTAAAAATGATAAAAAGGAAATAATAAAAAGTTTCTTAGAAAATGAAGAAATAAAAACATTTATATTTGAATTGTTATATGAATAGAAAATGTAAAACATGTCATAGAAATATTTATATATTATATATTCATACTTATTTAATACTAATAATCATAATTCATATTTAATAAAATTATAAACAATATTATAAACTAAATTACTTTTTATTGTAATATATCCTTATTAATGCTTAATATCTCCTTCTTTTTAACTATATAAAAGTACAAGTACTAGATAATTAATAAACAAAATAAACATAATAATCAAAATAAACAAATCAAATCCATTTTTTTACTAAGTATATTTAAATTTTAAATTTAATTAATTAAAATTGTTAATTATTATATCTAAATCAAAATTATTTATAATAAAACATGTTGACATGTAAAAGCAAGTAAAGTTAAATCTAAGAAGGTAATTTATTAATATATTTTATTTTCTATTGATGATCCAAATTTTGTCACATTTATTAAGTGATGACAGCTATTCCTCGTTGCTGATGATTTAATATAATTTATTAAACTTAATTTACTTATGTAACTTATTTTTAGATGGTTACTTAAAAACTTTGAAGACCTAAAAGACGTTAAAAATAAAGATTCTGTGTCTTTTGTTGGAATTTAAGTTGAGAATGAGGAAGATGTGTTGGAAGTTGTAAAGGTAATTTAATTATATTATATTAATTATTAACTTTAATGATGATAAACCGTTGCTTATCATAATTTTTTGTAAAAACATTGATGACATACTTCCCACTTACTGATCTTATTATATTTTAACTAATATTATAAATTTGCTTTATTTATATTAATAATTTTTAGTCTAAGCAAGAATGAGAAAGATCAACTAGCAACACAAGTAAAATGAAATCATCAACTACCCAAACAACAAGAGAATCAAAACAAAGATGGAAACATTATTCATATTAAATTATTTATATTAATTATTTATATTAAACTTATTTCAATTTATTTATTAATTTTCTTTATTAAATTTTCTTTATTTATCTTATTAATTTATCTTAATATCATATTATATAATTTTTAATATGGGAGCATGTCAATGTAAAACCCAATCTGCTAGTTTAAGAAGATTGCCACCGTCTGGTTTACAAGCAAGAGTAGATTTAAATCAAGAAGATATAAAGTAATATTATAATTTTACTTAGAGAAGAAAGTGAGGCTATAAAAGCAAATATTGCTATAAATGCAAATAATAATGCAAATATTAATGCAAATAATAATGCAAATAATGCTATTGTTAATAATAATCCTCATAATATTTTAAGTGAAGATAATGAAAATAAGTCAAGTAATAATTATATTAAGGTAGAAGAAAATAGTGAGCAAAATACTATTAGGCAATTTAATAGTGTAAAGGTAGAAGATAATAAGGATAAGGGTAAAGATTCTAATAATCAAGTTAAACAGCAAACTGTTAAAGTTGAAGAAAGTAAAGATGGAAGACATGTTGAAGTTATTGTTAATAATAATGGTAATCCTAAAGTTAATCCAAACGTTAATAAGCCTGTTGCGTTGAATAAACCTAATGAAGAAAAGAAATTAGAATTAGTGAATAAAGTAAAAAAAGATATACCTGTGACGGTTAATGCAAATGTTAATGCAAATGTTAATTCAAAAGTAAAAGGAAATGTTAATGGAAGTGCCAATCAAAATAATAATGCTAGTCTTAATGTTAATCCAGACGTTAATCCAAATGTAAAAGGAACTGCAAATATAAATAACCCTACTGTTATTGAAACAAGTCCAAAAATTGATAATATAAGAATAAAAGATCCAAGCGTAAATACTATGGGAAATATAAAAATAAAAGAGGCTACTCGTAATATCATAATTACAGATAATAGTAAAACTAATATTCATGCTAATAATCAAGTTTTAAGTACAAATAATAATGTAACTAATAAAAATAGTACTAATAACACAAATAATACTAAACCTGTTCAGGTGAATAATCAGGTTAATAGTAATGTCAATAATAATGTTAATAGTAATGTTAATGTTCAAAATAATAATCAAGTAAAAGCTAATTCTCATGTAAATACACAAGCTAATAATACTCAAGTTAATTCACAAGCTAATCCTCAAGCTAATACCCTTGTTAACAAACAACCTAATAATCAAGTTAACAAAGAAGTAAATAATAATCCAATAGATAATAATATAGCTAATAAAACAGTAAACAATCAAAATATCAATGTTCCACCTAATAATAAACAAATTAATGTTACAAATCAAGTAAGCGATAATAATAGTCATCTTACTAATCAAACAATTAATCAAGTTAATAGTAACAATATTAATGCTAATGCTAATGTTAAGGTTAATACTAGTAACAATGCTAATACCAACATCAACAATAATAATACTAATGCTAATCTTAATGCTAATACTAATGTAATTACTAATGCAAATACTAATGCAAATATCAATGTTAAACCTATGAAAAAAATGAGTTCTAAAAAGAATTTAGAAATAAAAATTGAATCTTTAATACCTAATAACACTCACACAAACACCAACAATAACACTAACATTAATATTAACAATAGTAATAATATCACTAACACAAACACAAACACTAATAATGTCTTAGATAGTAAAAGACTATTAGCAAACACAAATGCAAACATATCTGCTAAAAATAAAGAAGAAAATAAAGATACTACAATAGCAACCGCTGAACAACAAAGTAAACCTGTGATAGCTAATAAGAGTAACTTATTGAATTCTAAGTTTACGGATAAATTAAATAAACTAAAAAAAGAAAATAAGATACAACAACGTGCTGAAGCCCCTGGCCCAGGAGCCGGTTTAACAATTAATGTTGATGATAATGCCAATAATGATGAAAATCCTGATCATTTTATTGCAAATGTTAAATCAGGAGGAGGAAATCCAAATGCTATTAATAATGGTGTAAGTGATTCTGTAAATTTAAAATCAAAAGAACTTCTTGAGCTTAAAGCTAAGAATGATAAGGAAGAAGATGATCACGCTAGCAGTAAATTATTCAATAAAATAACTAACATAACTAACTTTACTTAATAAAACTAACTTTACTTAACATAAATAACATAACTATATAGAATTAAAATCAAGACTAATGGCAGGTAAAAACAAATCCGTACCTAAAAAAGAAAACCTAACATCAATAATAAAAAAAGATTCTAAACTTATAAAAATGACAAAGATACTCGAAAAGAACCTACAAGGTAATAACAATTATAACAATTCATAACTACTCATAACAATTATCTAAAAATCTAAATTTAGGTAGAGCAAGCGTCGGTGAAATTAAAAATCTTGGCGGTAGTAAAAAGGATCTTTACCTACAAATTATAACTGATAAACCAATTGATATGCTAAGTCCTAGAAAGAAAAAAGCAAAGGGAAAGTTCGGCGATATAAACGACATATAATAGTATTAAAAATTAATGTTTTCGTTAATTTTTTAATTTTTAAATTAGAAATTTAGAAATTCTTTAATTTATTCTAATTAATTCTTTTTATTCAATCAAGTTATAGTTAATATTTATTAATATATATTTAATTACAATCAGTAAATATAACCAATATTTAACTAATTTATAAAATTAAAGTAATTTAAAACATGGACAAACCCAATTCAAGTTATTATAAAAGAGAAAGTGATAAAGAAGGAATTATTAACTTACTACAAAAAGAAAATTTAGCATTAAAAAATGCATTAAAAGAGAAAAAAATTGATAATCCAACTTTTAATTCTTTATTAACTATTTTAGATTTACAGAGAGAGCAAATTAATTTTTTAGAAGAAGGTATTATTATTAAATGATAAAAAGGAAAGAATTAAGTATGGAGCAAAAAACAAATAATGAACTTAAAGAAGCTTTAAAATTAAATGAATTGAGGCCAAAGCAAAGGCCAAATGAAGATGCTGAAAAAGAATATTATAAAAAATTAAATGAAAAATATTCAAATAGTAATTCAAATTATATTGGCAATATAGATTACAATATGAATAACATAAGCAATATGAATAACATAAGCAATATGAATAATATCAACAATATGAATAATATGGGAATAAGTAGAGATTATAACAATAATTATAACAATAATTATAACAATAACTATCAAAATAACAATGCAAATGCATTAGAGGTAATATTACATACATATCATATTAAACAATAATTAATTAACATTTATATTAACCCCTTAGATTTCATATGAATCATCAAAGAAATCCTTATTAAAACCCCTAAAAACTCAAAGTAATAATGAAGTCGGACAGAGTTTTAGTATAAATAGCAGCACAAATAATAGTATTCATAACACACCTGTTATAAATAAAAATAATAAGTTTAAAAAAAATTATTAGAACCTAACTATACTATAATAAACCTTATAAAATTAATATAATAAAGTAATAAATAATTATTAAATAAATAATATTGAATAATTATTTTATATGTAATCATTTATAAACTTTGAAAGCTAAATTAGTTTTATTATTTATCTGGTGTCTTTAGCTTTAATACTCCCTTTAAAGGGGTAGGAATAGATGAAGGACTTGAGTTTAAGTTTGGACGTTTTTGTTTTCCACCTGAAGAAGACAAGCTAATTGGTCTATTCTGGTCATATTCTAATAATATTATAAGATTATAAGGTTAAAAGTTTATATAGTTATAATACCATTAAAGTTATTTAATCCAAATCTAAAGTTAACCTTAGTTTTTTGTTGGTTATTTTTAACTGGGGTTTCGTTTGAAGAGTTTTTATGCTTTTTATTTGAATTATTTATATTATTATTGTTGTTATTGTTGAAATTTCTTTTCTTTCCTAATAAATTTACTTTTGTCTTTTCGTTTATACGAATATTCTTTTGTGAGGTTAAGTAGGCTTGTTTTAAGTTTTCATTAAGCTTTGCATCATTTCCTTCGTCATCTTGTTCATCTTCCTCTTCATAAATTGGTTTATTCATAACAAAGTCAAAGTCATCATCATCTAAGTATTCTAATTCTTCATCATCGAAGTCATATTCATCTTCAGGGAAGCTTGTTTCTCCTCTTGCTTTTGCTGCTTTCATTTTCATATATTTTTTTAGAATATCATTTCCTATTTTGGCTAGCTCTTCTTCTGAGTATTCTTCTTCCTCGCCTTCTTCTCCATCTTCTACGTCTTCTCCGTCTTCTCCGTCTTCGAATTCATCAAATTCTTGCTCATCATTATCAGATAAGTCATCTTTTTTTTCTATTACTTTTTGTAGTTTAGATTTCTTTTTTGTTTTTTCTTCAGCTAAGTTATCTTCGTCTATTATAACTGTTTTAAGTTTTTTGTTTAAGTTGTTTGTTGGTGGAGTTTGTTGAGTTGGTGTTGTTTGTGTTGCTTGTTTTGGTTTTATTTTTGGTGATTCAGAATTTGATTTTAAATCTAATGAAGGCATTGTGTTTTTATTTATATTATTTTGGTTATCGCTTTTTTTATCGCTTGTACTTAGTTTAGGGCTTTTAACCTTTTCAGTGCTATGAATAGGACTACGACTTGGTGAATTTGCTTTATCGTTATTTTGTTTTGAAGGTTTTAATTCAGTTGCTTTTATTGCATTCTCTCCTTTGGTTTCGTTTGTTTTAGGTTTTTTTATAATATATTCTTCATCTGAACTTGACTCAATCAAAACATTATCTTCTTCTTCAGTATCTTTACTCTCATTTTCGTTTTCATTACCATTTTCTTTATTATTTTCATTAATCTTATGTTTAAGTATTATCTTATCAGTCCTTTTTTGATGTTTCAAAGCAGAGTTTATTATTTTTCTTTTCAATTTTCCACATGTTATATTCTTAGAAGTATAACTTTTCCTAAGCATATAATCGTTAACAGGACAAACTACATTTTCCTTTTGCTTTTCATTATAATCCTCATCTTCAACATCGTCAAAGTCTAAATTATACTTTAACATCTTATACAATTTGAAAATTATCTTTCTTTTCACCTCAGGCATTTCTTGTTTGGAAGTAGCTTGTTCAAATAAAAACTTTTTGACAGTTTCTTTATCCGAATCACTATTTAAATTCCTTACATTATTTACAATAGTTTCTAAAACACTTTGTTTGAATTGTTGTATTTCCTTTTTATGTAATATGAAGCTAAATGTCTAAAATAATATAACAGTTAAGAAACTAATGAGTATAATGTATTTAATTAATTACATTTAAAGTTTTTTTAACAAGATTCTCTAGAAACTGCTGAGCTTCGTTAGTTTTTAATAAGTTGTAATTTGTAAACATTAAATTAACATAATTTGTAAGGCAACTCATGATGTTATAGTTGAAGCTGTAATTGTAATTACGAGAGCAAATTATATCCTTAAGGCATGTGAAGAATTTTAAGGAGTCCTAAAGAGAATTGTTAATTAAAGTAAATAATAAGTATTTATTATATTATCATATCATTAGATGATAAAATTTAATTAGTAATATATAACTTATATTTACATTTAGATTTTCTGGCTCTTTGCTCTTTTCGAAAAACTTTAGAAGCACTGTTTGTGATAACATTATGTATTTATCAAGTCTTAAGAAATCGATTGACTTCCATTTTTTGCTGAATTCTACGAGAAATACTTTTATCCAAAGCACTTTTGTTTTAAAACTACAATCTTGATCTAATATAATCGTAGATATATTATCCGCAAACTGTTTCTGAACAAAACCCTTATCCGAATTCCAAAATACTAATTAAACGTTAAAATTATTAACATACAGAAGAATAAAGATCTCCAGGCCTTTGCAAATATGTCAAATATTTCATCTTTACTCATCTTACTTTCTAAGTCATTTTCAATAAAGGATTTAAGTTCGTTTATTTTATTGCTGAAATTTTTATTGTCTAAACATTAATAGATTTAATTATTAGGTAATTAGCTTACCATTTGATACTAAATTATCTAAAATCAATTCAAATTTTCTGTTAATATTTTCTACGTCCATGTTGATTTTTAGAATAAAATAAATATTATATATAAATATATTAGTATTTGTAATTATTTGTATATTAAGGTTATGTTTAATTGATTATATATTATGTTAAGTTAATTAGATAATATTTTAATATGATTAAGTGTAAGAGTAAGTACTGTAACCAAGCTATTCAAACATACATAAATATACATTGCATAAAGTATATTAATTCATTTGTTTATATATTTGTAATGATATATTACAGTTTAATAAATTATATTCAAAACTTTATTATATTTGAATACATTGTATTAATTTCAAAACTTATCAAATTACTATTTACCTAGTAAATATAATTTTTAAACGTTTAAATATTGTTTATTGTATATTATTAATTTTATAACAATTCTTTAATTAATAATTTAATTTTAACAAATTAAATGAGAGAAAGTAGTACAAAAATGAAATCAAGCAAAGGAGGAGTAATAAGTTCGAGAGCAGATTCTGAAGATCATAATTTAGCAGCATCGACTGATGCATTTAGTAAATACAAGTTCAAAAACATTAACTCTCCTCCTCATAAAATACAAATAAAATTAAATAAAGACGCTTGTACCTTCAGCAATTTTAATGCAAAATTAGAAAAAGAAGAAAGTCGCTATCGAAACTTAACACGAAACTTAGAGGTAAATATATTAAACTATACCATACTTAACTATTTAACTTTATATAATTATACAAATAAAACAAATAAAACAAAAACATACTTATATTACTTCCTACCATATTTATTAACTTACTTATTCTTTTTTCAGTTTGACAATATGAAAATCTTAGAAAAAGACAAAATAATTTCTGACTTACAAGAAGAACTAAGAAAGCTTAGCGGAGATAACGAAACAAAAATACAATTTGAAGAAAAAGACTTACACAAAAGAAAAATAACTGAAGCCAGTACTAAAAAAATTGCCCATTATTGTAATGATCTAAAGCATAAATTTGAAAATATTGTTGAGACCATGCAGATGTTTGAGAATACAATAAATACTTTAAAAAAGGATCATTTAGTAACTGTTAAGAAATATGAAGAGAAAATAGATAGAAAAAGTAATAATTTATTATTTAATGTTTGTTTATTAATGATTATTAATAATAATTTTGTAGGGCATGATAAGACAATTCAGGTGAATAATTTAGAGTTTTTGAAGAAGAAGATAGATGTGAATAGAAATGTGATTAGAGATTTAGAGGTAAAAATGGATAATGTGAAGAATATGACTGAAGATCAAAAGAACGTATTTTTAGAAAAAGAAATGTTAAACAAAATAAAATATGATGAAACCGAGAAGAAGTTATCTGATTATCAGAAAAAGGTAATAATAAATTTAACATAAACTTAAAATAAATTTAACATAAATTTGATATAAATACATATAAAAATAGATATACGAATTTCAAATGGGAGAGGAAATTAGAGAAAATGAAACAAAAAAAATATCTCAGATTATGAATACTAATCAAAAAGAAAAGGAAGATATAGAAAAGTGTAATCTCTCATGACTCTTCACTTATTAATAGATGAAAATTTTCCAACATTCCTTGGCACTTTATTTTCTTCATTTTTCTAA
>Ga0100378_1005982_pt1 | contig 11075 bp, 8 predicted proteins | sample CryGeymeta201502_FD_81535 | JGI IMG/M metagenome (GOLD analysis project Ga0100378, IMG submission 81535) | Groundwater microbial communities from Crystal Geyser aquifers in Utah, USA - Crystal Geyser metaG 2015-02 | ecosystem: Environmental > Aquatic > Deep subsurface > Groundwater | place: USA...
TAGGCATATCCCTTTTCGATATTGACCGTGGCAGCGACATCACCACGGGCGGTTTTGAGATCATCCTTGTCCTCAATAGCCAGCAAATTATCTGCTACAGATGCAGCAACATCAATGCTGTAGACTTTTGCCAGGGCGGTATAGTTGGCGTCGTATCCACCGGCAAAAAAAGCATGTGTGTCAGTGGCCCAGCCAGCTAGATCCGAAGAAGCGTATCCAGCAGGAAGTGTGTACGTCGCCCAAGTCTGGCTGGCTGTATTAAAGACCTAGTTTACAAAAACATTTCAGTGTTTGGGCCCAGGGAAATGAACAAAAAATGAGTGATAGTGACAATTGGAGAAAAAAGATCCAGTCATCGTATAATCGTATCCAGCGAAACCTACCCCTTCAAAATCAGGCATTACAAAACAAAAATACTCACATCCACTTCCTCCAGCAGAGAGTCCTCTAAACTTCTCCCTCCAGCAATCCATAATTCATCTCCGACGGAGACAGCTGCATGACGGTAGCGACCACGGGGCATATCCGGAAGGGTCGCAACCTCGGAGGTTTCCGGATTAAAGGAAAAGAGAGACGAAGAGATGGAGCCACAAGCAAAAGTTTCCCATTCTTCATTCCAGGTATTACCATTGGGGTCATCACATCCTCCGGCAACATAAATGAGATTATCGTCGCCGAGGACGGCGGTATGATCGGATATTGCCTTGGGAAGAGTAGCCGATACCACAGAGCGATCGAGCTCAATAACGACTGACGTGGTTGTGCGCACTTTGGCCAGGACCAAAAGGGAGACGAGAAATGCTGAGAAGACCATTGCAAGAGACGGTTTTATGAGTTAATATGTGCTGTACTTGATTGCGTTGAAGCCAGATTGAAACTCTTGAAAATAGATGTAAAATAATTACTACTATTAAATACTCTATTTATTATGATAATGAGATACAAACATGTCAGGATGCGAAGTCTATAAAAATATCTTTCACGCCTCATATTAATTCTGGTGGTTTTCAACAAACAAAAATAAATACTGTAATTCAGTAAGCAATAGGTCCGGTCCACCTGGTAAAAAAATTAAAAAAATGAATCACGTGATTCGTCAACTCAACATGTGACGTCTTAGACATGTTCAAATTGAGTCTTTGGCGTCGTAGTGCAGAAAAAAATGGAAAAATTCCGTCACGTACCACCGCCGTCGCAGCAGTCAATGAACACAGCGTTGGTCAAGAGTCAAAACGGAAACCCTACGAAATGAACTAGGCGTGAACAAGTGCTTCTCCAGCACATGCACCAGTGGTGGCATAAATCGATACGGGCACTACTACTACTAGATAAGAGCATGGGTTTGCAAAAGAAGGAAAGCAACTATGATCTATGATGCCTTCTGTGGCGGCTGGCTATCAGTGTTCTTGTTGCCTTCGTACTTTTTTAAAAACAAGAGGCGCAATTAAATTGATATTCATTGGGTCTTGGCTCCCCCCTTTGACCCTGGCTAGTATTTGTATGCGTGTCTATTACAGCAATAAGAATACTATTATACGCACCTACTAGTAGTACTACTAGGAAAAGATTTATCGGTGTTGGTTTATGATAATTGCAAGTTTTGAGCAGATTGTTGAAGTGCCATAGCGCCTTGTGGATGGTTGTGAGGATTTTCAAAAAGATTCAAGTGTTCCACCCGGACGCCTTGTAATCCAAGTCTTGTCGTGACTTGAGCCAAGAATGAGGAACTTTAACGTCCACAAGCCTTTCGTCTTCTTTCGTAGGCTAGCTACTACCTGTAGCCACAAAAACTTTGAATATTATTATTATTATTATTATTATTAGTCAAACAAAAACACAGGCCACTTTTGAAGCAACTATGCTAGCATTGCGACTATCTAGTCGACAAAGGATACGACCGCTGTCTGCGACACTAGGATACAACAAGACCACCGATAGCAGAAGAGCCCCATTGGTCACAACATGTTGTCCTCTTTCATCTAGTAGCCATTTGTCAACTTTGACTGCAACGCCTGTTGTCGTTGTCGCGCCACGTAAATTGCTTCGATACAAAATTATCCAACATCGACTGCTTTACTCCTCTTCTCATAATGGGACTGCCAACGCGTCTTCTGTTGCTCCCAACAAAGAAAAGTCATATGATAACCAGCGTCACTATTTTTCGTCCGTGTCATCTTCTCCCAACAAGGTAAATGGAAGCATTGGTGGCCCTGCTGCGTCGGCTTCTGTCGCCGCCAACAAGACGAAGCAACAGCAGTCAAGCAATAAAGACGACCCAACAACGTCATTGAGTGTAGAAGAGCAGTACAGTCGCAAGACACCCCTCGAACATATCTTGTTGCGACCAGGAATGTACGTGGGACCTTGTGAGCGATTGCCACCCACCACTTGTTGGGTTCTTGACCCTACTCCCTCGGTTCCTCCAATAGAACACGACGACACAGTCAGCTCAGTAACGGACTCCATGGAAATAAATCATGACGCAACAACACTATCAACAGCAGCAACAGGGACAGCCACAACAACACCTCCCTTTCGCATGGTCCAAAAAGAATTCGGACTGGTTCCGGCCTTGATTAAAATTTTTGATGAAATCTTGGTCAATGCTTCCGACAATCGATTGCGAGATTCAAAAAATTGCGATCGATTGGAAGTTACCATTGATCCTGGAACATCCTCCTCTGCACCAACCATTTCGATCTTTAACAATGGCAAAGGCATTCCTATTCAAATGCACAAGGACGAACAAATGTATGTTCCGGAATTGGTCTTTGGACATTTGTTGTCGGGATCCAATTTTAATGATTCCACCAAACGACTGACGGGAGGCGTTCATGGACTGGGAGCCAAGTTGACCAACGTCTTTTCAACACAGTTCACAGTTGAAACTCTGGATTCCAAACGAAAACTTCACTACAAGCAAACTTGGAGGAACAACATGACAGCAGTAGGTCATCCCGAGATTGTTCCCGTGCAAGTCAAGTTAGGCGAGGATTTTACCAAGGTCACTTTCGTTCCGGACATTCCACGATTGACGGGAAATCCAGATCAAGTCGGTTTGGACCCGAATGACTTTGCCGTCATGTGCCGGCGAGTGGTCGATGTAGCGGGATGTCATGAAAATTTGCAAGTGATACTCAATGGACAAGATGTGTCGATGCCCTCTTTTCTCGACTATAGTGCATTATACAGGGGTAAGGACGCCATGCCTCTGCAGTTTGAAGAAATCAATAAACGATGGCAAGTGGGAGTCGGCCTATCCGAAAGTGGAAGCTTTGAGTCTGTGTCCTTTGTCAATGGAATGGCGACTCATCGAGGTGGAACTCATGTAAATGCCATTTCAAATCAAATTGTCAAGCGACTACAGGAAGAAGTGGAGAAGCAGTGTGATGCGGAGTTGGCCATGGCGATTACTCCTAGTGTGATTCGACGCAATTTATTTATTTCGGTTCGGTCTCTTATTGAAAATCCTAATTTTGACTCGCAAATGAAGGAGTATTTGACTTCTTCTCCCGAAAAATTCGGCAGCAAGTATACATTGAGCAAGCAGTTTCTTAACAAGGCACTTGTCAGGCCAGTCGTGGAAGGAGGACCGGGAATAGTAGAGGAGCTGATACGGGTGGCTCAGGGCCGCCAACAAGCCTTGTTGATGAGAGAAGTGGGCAAGAAAACATCTCGTCGAGAACTCTTGGCCATTCCAAAGCTGGAGGACGCCCACAAGGCAGGGACCACGTTGAGCAGCGACTGCACTTTGATATTGACAGAGGGTGACTCTGCCAAGTCATTGGCTGTTGCCGGCTTGGAAGTCATCGGTCGTGATCTCTACGGCGTGTTTCCGCTTCGTGGAAAGTTTTTGAATGTTCGCGAAGCAAAGGTTTCACAACTGACCAACAATGCAGAAGTGAAAGCTCTTGTGGCGATTCTTGGATTGAGCTTCAAAAAAGATTACGACACGACAGAAGAGCGGGCAGAGTTGCGCTATGGGAATGTCATGCTTATGACAGATCAAGATAACGATGGTTCTCATATTAAAGGACTGGTGATCAACTTCTTTCGTCATTTCTGGCCAAATTTACTCAAACCAGCGGTTGACTGTGCTCCTGGGACAGACGGTCGTGATAAAACTTTTCTCTCCTCGTTCGTTACGCCTCTTTTGAAAGCAACACGAAAAGGAAACAAGGAAGTTTTATCATTCTATTCCTTGGCAGAATACAATGAATGGCGAGAATCTCTGCTAGACCCATCAGAACTGAAAAAGTGGAGCATTAAGTATTACAAAGGTCTGGGAACTAGTACTCCTGCCGAAGCAAAAGAATATTTTGCTGCCTTTCACAAACACTTCCGTCCATATCATTGGAACTCAGATATGGACGGGGAACTCGTTGACATGGTGTTTGACAAGAACCAAGCTGCAGCACGCCGAGATTGGATTAATGCGACGTACGATCCAGAGATAACACTGGACCCAGACAGCGAAGCTGGAAACTCGGTTACATATGAGGACTTTATCAATAAAGAAATGATTCACTTCTCCAATGCTGACAATGTTCGAAGTCTACCAAATGTGGTTGATGGTCTCAAACCCTCTCAGCGCAAAGTTCTTTACGCGGCTTTCAAACGAAACCTGAAATCGGAAATCAAAGTGGCGCAGCTGACAGGGTATTGCGCTGAACACACGCATTACCACCATGGAGAAGTTTCCCTCCAGTCCACCAGTAAGTGAATATTACAAAGTTATTGTCCCTGAGAGTGTTCGCGCACTTTATCAGCTCGTTTAATCAATGTTATTTTCCCGATGCCTTTACACAGTTATTGGGCTCGCTCAGGACTTTGTGGGGTCCAACAACATCAACCTGTTGGTTCCATCAGGTCAGTTTGGTACTCGCCTATCAGGAGGGAAAGACGCTGCCTCGCCAAGATATATTTTCACGAGCCTGTCTCGCATTAGTCGCTATATTTTCCCGGAAGAGGATGATATCCTGCTTAACTATTTGGAAGATGATGGGCAGAAAATAGAACCAGAATTTTATGCTCCAATTCTTCCGCTTTTGCTCATAAATGGAAGCCAGGGTATCGGGACAGGTTGGTCGACGCACGTCCCGTCGTACAATCCCGAGGATATTTTGAATTACATCATTGCTAGACTGGATGAGGTAGAGGATCTGCCTCCAATTCGCCCGTATGCGCGAAATTTCGGGGGAAGGATTGAGCCTCAGGAAGACGGCTGCGGTTATGTGACGTATGGCAGGGCAAAACAGGCTACCGAGAATTCTGTATTGATTGATGAGCTTCCTCTCGGAGTTTGGACGGACCAGTATAAGCAAAGCCTTCTCAAGATGCGCGACCGTGGTGAGATTATGGGGTTCGTGGAAAACCACACTACCACTAAGGTGTCATTTGAGGTTAAGTTGAGCAGTGCCAAGCTCCAGCGAATAATGAATAGCGCCACAGGTCTCGAAGGAGCCTTCAAGCTCAAGTCAAAACTTTCCACGATGAATATGCACGCTTTTGACGCTAACAGTGTGATTCATAAATACAAATCGGCGGAAGAGATTGCAGATGCCTTTTTTGCTGTACGTATGGCACTTTATCACGATCGCAAGTCGGTCCTGGAATCTGAAATGAAGCACGCTTCGGTACTCATGAAGAACAAAGCTAATTTTATTCGCGCTGTGGTGGACGGAGAAATTGATCTCATTAGTGGAAGGCAGTCCAAAGCAGAAATTGTTGACCAAATGAAAACACTCAAGTTTGCATCGGCATCTGATCTGGATATGATTCGAAATGACAATACCGTTTTGAGGCAACAAGAAGACGAGCAAGATGAAGAGAACGATATGGGTGAAGCGGAAGGAAGGCAAGAGGCGACTACTCCAATACAAGAATTTGATTACTTGTTGAATATGGCCCTCTCTAACCTGACATCAGAAAAGATTACTCAACTCCAAGACGATGCAGCAAGGAAAGAGCAAGATTTGGAAGCGATTCAAAAAAGAACCCCCTCAGACCTCTGGAGAGCTGACCTGGAAAAGCTTGCGCCTCTCATCGAAAAGATGAAATTAGAAAGCTGCTAGACCTGGCTTTTAATCCCGGCGACCTTTTTGAGTATCTCTGATATTTCTTCGTTCGAAGCATCCCCCCACGTCGGTCGGGAAATGAACGTTCTTAAGATATCATCTGCAGCTGGCGCCAGCATTCGACGTACAATGGCCTGCTGTACTTCTTTGCAAGGCTGTACTTGCTTTCCATCCTTTAAGGCCACAACAATGTCCTGTGCTCGTGCCACTACTGACCTATGCAGTCCCGCCATTTTGGCGCAGACGATTCCGGCTGAACTATCGGCAACACCAGTTTCGAGACGAAAAAGGGGTTCTGCCATGTCGCATCGGTCGCGGGGGATGTGAACGGCCATGCGCAAAGCTCTAACACCATTATCGCGGTCCTGCAGCAGTTGGCGTGAGAAGACTTCTAAAAAGTGAGTGGTGCACACAACTATGGCTTTGGTTCTTGCAAATTTCCGGAGCGCAGCCGAAAGCAAAGCGATGCCAGATGCCGGACTCGTTCCTGAGAGAAGGAGTGGTTAGATTGAGCTTGGGAGTTGGTCAAATACTTCATAAAGCAACAACAACATAAAAGCAAATAATCAAACACCTACCTTTGCCGAATTCATCGACCAGTACAAGGGATTTCGGGGTGCTTCGTCGCAAGATGGTTCCCATTTGTGTTAGATCGAGCTGGAAGCTGCTTTGTGGTACTGCACACGTTTCCACGGTACTGAACTGGGCAAATATTTGATCAAACAGAGACAGCTGGGCGCCTTCACAGGGAAGGAAAGCGCCAATGTGCGCCATGTAGACCAATACGCCAACTTGTCGGCAATAGCAGCTCTTGCCTGAGAAATTAGGGCCTGTCACGATATTGATGCGCTTTTCGTCTCCAATATCCGTGTCGTTCGGAACAAAGTCTCCGTTGACAAGGATTTCCTGCAAAGGGTGTCGTCCATTCCGAATGACAACGACTTGTTCTCCATCATCACCCAAGATATGTGGACGAACATAATTACGGTCCTTAGCAACAATGGCAAATGAGAGGATGCAGTCCAACTCGGAAAGAGCCAGGAATGTTTCTCGAAGGTCATTTTCTTCTTCTAAAATCTCATCTTCTAAATTAGAAACGATCTCGGCTTCGAGATCCTTGATGGCACCGTCAATATCGCCGGGGGTTTCATCTAGCAGCATCATGGCGTCGTTTTTTAGGTACGACATGCCGTCCTCATTGTCACAAATATGACGGACCTCTGGTGGCAGAGGCTGAGTCTCTCCGTTAGCGTTGGCGAACAAGACAGTATGCGTGCCATCGTCGTGAACGTGGAGACTAATCTTGTCCTTTTCGCAGCCCAACAAGTATCCAATCTGCGGAAAGAATGCTACCACAATATCACCGAGTTCGGGATATTGTTGCATGGCCACGTGCCGCTGTCCATACAGGAATTCTTTTTTGCAGAAGAGATTAGTAGATAAGAATTAGATTTCCACCATTTCTACTATTAAGAAAAGAATAGCTCTCACTCCACATACCATTGAGACGACTGTAGTTAGTCTTTAGTTGATCCAATTCTTCCGAAAATCCTGGACGGATGCAAACCGTATCGCGTGCTTCGTACGTGGAATCTTCGTCGACACAGGCACAAATGCGCTCCTCTAAATCACATAGAACGGGCGTGTTACACCGCCGAAGAATATCTTGTAAGAAACGAATGCCCCGCTCCGCACGTCCCGCTTCGTTGTCGGTGACACCGGGAGGCAGATTCATTCCTAGTGGCGGGACAAAGGGTTTTAGTCGTTCCAGCAATTCAAATGACAGCACTTTGCATATTTCGTGAGCCGCCGACAGCGTTCTCGTGAGCGCAACAAAATCCGACGGCAAGGGGACACACTTCATGATGCGATTGAGGATTTGATTGACGGGTCCGACTTGCTGTAGAAGGCTGAGAATGGCCCCTGCCGCACTCTCGCAATTTTCTAAAAGCGGATTTACAAAGAAATCAACACCATCTTGTCGTGCCAACAACTCCTCTCGATCCAAGAGTGGCTGAAGCATCCATTGGCGGAGCATTTGGCGCCCCCCGCGACTCTTGGTTCGATCCAACAAGGAGAACAAGGAGGATCCTTCCTTGCTGTTACCCCGACCTTTGGACGCCAAGAGAGGGTGGTGGTCGGTGGAAAAGATGGAGAGCGAAGAAATAGTGTTACCACTCAAATGCATGTATTTTGACGATTTAGCATGACGAATCTTGTTGACGGTAATTTGGCCGTCCAACTTAAAAATAGTACTCTGCAGAAACGACAAGAGAGCTCCCACCGCCTTTACTTGCAATTGAGAATCCAAGTCTATAACGCTACCCAGCATGTGGTACGGCGAAACCGCAAACGTGCGATTGCTGGTGGGGAATTGACGGACGGGATCATCACGAGCCTGTCGACGATTACCGCTACGACGGATGAGTGATTCGACACGTAAATGATCGAGAATGAGCGCCATGCCATTGCGAACATCAAAGGCTGCCGATTTCAGAACACGGTACGGAATGCTGCAAGAGGCTTCGGCATTGGAGGAACCTGTTGCACTGCTTGTGTTGTTGACACCATCGCCTTTACCATAGGTATCTTTGCCTTCATCCATCACCAATGTCGGGATTGGTTTTGTCAAGACTTCGAGAAAACCTTCGTTGGTTACAATGGAATTTCCCAACAACAATAAATTCGGACGGACAAGGGCAAAATAGCGCTCTGCTACGACCGCAAAGTCGTTTCCACTGCACGGCGATTCCTCAATAATGATCTCCTCTTCCTCCTCGTTGTAAGTTGCGAAACAAACTTTGGCACCGATCTCGACGACGCTGGTGCAGACCATGGCTTTTTCCATGGGTGGTGGATGCTGCAATAACATGCCGTCGCCGCCGTCATTGTTTTCATCGTTGCTCATGGTAACATGATCTTCGCCTGGTGGGTCAAAAAGGGAGCTCGAGTGGATGCTGCGGTTCATTGTTGTGCGAGTAAGCAATTGTAACTGTAATTATGAACAGTACGAACATGTTTTCGTATTGCAATGTTACGACAGAAAGGGAGGACGATTTTCGATTCTTTCAGAGCTCACGTGCGTCTAACTATTTGAACACGACATTGTTGGACTAATAGGTACTCCCTCCGGAGTACCATGTACTCTGCAGCATTCTATGGTTCCGTTCTGCCATGAATAATGACGTTCAAACTACGAACAGAAGACCCCCCCCCCTTAAACATTGTTGAAAGAATGAATGATATACACTCCGTGTCAATGGGCGGCTTTTAATAGATTTGGTTGCAGATTATTAGTTTTTGTATAGATCATTTAAGGTTTTACAATATTTGACACGAAGTGCCTCCAAAGCGAAAGCTTTTCGAAAGCAGGACCATCGTTTTCCTGGGCCATGTTGGGAACAGCCCACATACCTAACCGAAAAGCACTGTAAACTCGTCCCAAATAGGGCAGCGTTTCAGTGATACTTACCCTAGCAAAGGGTTTGGTTCCTGCTTTTGCCCCGTCGATTAGCGTTGCTATTATTTCTCCGTAAGTTGGGCGGAATGGAGCCCATTCCCAGGGAATCAAGCTCGGATAAACTCTGGGAAACTGGGAACCTTGAACATTCGAACCCACTGTTTGATTGTCGTTGATTGGCAAGTACGCTCTGAAATGTTGATCCGTAAACTCAGCGTGGTCACCACTGTACGACAGAATCAGTCGGGGACACGAGTTTCTACTGCAGTTGATTCCTTGTGCCAAATGAGGTGCGTCGCCAGTAAAAACAATGATATCGCCTGGACGATAATTCATAGGTCGAACGAGGTGCTTATCTATTATGTCGGCTCCTTGTTGGATCAGTTTGTTGTGCATAAAATAATCCGAGCCGCCCACAGACAACGCACGTTCTTCACGTTCGTTCCTGGCAGCGTGGCTATCGTTGAGCATCTGAAAAATGAGTTCGTTCTCCGTGAAGGGCAGCAGCGGAATCCACAACCGCACCACATGAGCGCGGTCGGAGCGTGTCCGTCGCACGGGCATGTATTTTTGGTCTGTGTGCCATCCCGTTGTTCCGCTCGTGTTGCCCGGTTGACCGTAATTCATGAGGGCAATATTGGGTTCACAGCTGCGAACTTCCTTAGCATCGAGAAGTTGCTGAGCAATGGTGACAGTTGGAGAGGACTGCGCAATTTCTTTTCCGCAGATTGAGGTTTGATGGAGAAGCACGCTCTTCTGTGCCGAGTAAAAATTGCCCACCATTCGTGAATAGAGCACGTCCCAAAAATTTGGGTGCTGGTATGCATCCAGCATGAGCAGCTGTAAACGTTCCACCCATTCTTCGCTAAGAACGTCGCGAAGAATTACAGATCGATCACGGCCAAAGGCGAGTTTCTCTTCGTCTGATATTGGTCGAAGAGGTTGGGCATGTCCCTGACGAAGAATTTCTCCGGGAACGCAACTCTGCGATCCCCGTCGACGGAAGATGACATTATGCAGGCGTAACGAAATAGGTTGCTTCAGTATCAAATGAAACAAGCCAGCGCTAGCAAGTCCAACAAATGGTATGACTATGTTTAGCTTCATAATTTCTTGATATGATGTGAGAAATTTCGGTTTTTAGTGTCGTCATAAGTTCAGTTAACTACTGACTTCTACGAATGATGGTATCCGAGTACCCTGGTACTGTACCTGGTACAGTACCTACCAGGTACTAGTACCAGCTACTCGAGTACGTAGTACTAGTAGTCAGCTAAAGTAGCTAGAGCGTACTGTACTGTAGTACGTCGAGTGAAGATGCACGAATGAATAACACACGATTCAATTCAACGCACCGTCTGCTGACTCCGCCATAACAGTCCTGGTACCAGGCAACTCGGAAAAAATTATTGTGCCAATCCTTTTTGGTACCATACCTGGTACTACTACCAGGTACTCTAACTAGTACCAGGTATGGTACCAGGTACAGTATTACGGTAATAAACCAATGACCAGCCGAGAACGTTTGAGTTTGACTA
>Ga0100378_1005988_pt1 | contig 11062 bp, 14 predicted proteins | sample CryGeymeta201502_FD_81535 | JGI IMG/M metagenome (GOLD analysis project Ga0100378, IMG submission 81535) | Groundwater microbial communities from Crystal Geyser aquifers in Utah, USA - Crystal Geyser metaG 2015-02 | ecosystem: Environmental > Aquatic > Deep subsurface > Groundwater | place: USA...
AATATGAATTGGGGATTGGGGATTGGGGATTGGGGATTGGGGATTGGGCCCAATCCCCAATCCCCAATCCCCAATCCCCAAACTTAATATCATTTTTCATATTACATCAAATTACTTAATATATTATTACTTATTTACGGTTAATAATATTAGTAATATACAAAATTAAATAATTAAATAAATAATTTTATTAATATTTAAAAATGGGAAATAAATCTGAGATACCAAAACTTCCTAAAAGTATCGAAACTAAGGTCTTAAAACTATTTAGTAACATTGATACTGATGGCTCAAAAACAATCGACAAAAACGAAACATTAAAATATTGGTCTAAGAACTTTCCTAAACTTAATTCGCTTGAGTTATTCAACCAGGTTGATAAGAATAATGATAATAGTATACAAGAAAATGAATGGGTTGAATTCTGGGCTAGAGTATTAAACTCAGGTCATTCAGAGGAAGAAGTAGAAGGTGAATTAGATAATATGTTAAATGGAGGATCTTGGGTTAAATTCGAAAATGTTGATGATCTTAATAAGAATTCTAATAAAAAAAGATAAATAAAATTTTAGTATTAATAAAAATGTAATTTTACAAATTGCATCATAATTACTAATTTTATATCTTTATAAAACTATTATAACAAAATATATTCTTTTTTAAATTATTATAACTATATGTATTAATTATATTAATTATATTAATTATATTTCATTATAAGTTATTGTTCACAATTGCAGCACACATTTTAAATTTACCTGATATAGTAACTAGTTCCTTTTTATCGAATAACTCATCGGATGTAATTAGTTGCATATCACTATCTGTTTTCTCAGCTAATGATTGTTTAAACAGATTACCCCATTGATAGAATTTATTATTTTCTAGAAAATAATATGATTGATTTATATTATTAAACGTATAATAATCTTACCATCTAGCATGCAATAATACGAATTACCACAGAAGAACTTTTTTGTTTTAACAAGTTTAGAGATTTGAATAATTGTTGGAACATAATCTAGTCTCCATCCAGTTTTGTGTAAATATCCACTATCTAATCAATTGAAAATAAAATTATAATATATAAATACATACCATCTTTCATCATCATATTATTTTCACCACAACTAACATCAACATATTTTATATTCTTTGGTTTAACAACTAACGCAGGGAATTTTTCTGATTCAGTAAAATCGACACCTAGTAAAGTAAGTTAAATAATAAGATTAATATGTTAAATAACATGTTATATGAACTTACCTATTCCAGCTCCAATTCCCAATTGTCCTTGGTTGTTCTTTCCCCAAACATATAATTCTCCTCCTTTTGTTAATGCAGCAGTATACTCATCAGCACAGTCAATTTTTTTAATTTCATTATCAGGATTCTCGCTTGAGTACATTTCGAGGAACTCATTTTTTTCAGGTACTATAACGTCTTTATTTTTTCCATTGCCAATTAGACCGAATTCTCCTTTACCCCAGCAATAAACAAGTCCAGTTGCTAATAAATAAATATTATATTATAAGTGTTAAATTATATATTACTTGTAAGAACAACACAATGTCTAGTTCCACTGGCTATATCTTTTATTTTAATATTTTGATCTGCAAAGAATTTAACCTTTTTAGGAGTAAAGAGATCTTTTCTATCTCCGTGCCCGAGTGCTCCAGTGTCTTTATTAATTATTTTAATTATGAAATTGAATATTAATATTACCTCTGAAAAATAATCCTAAGAAACCTGGTTTGCCTCCGAAACCCCAGGTGTAAACATCTCCACTTTCTGATAGAGCCATAGTATGAAAGTCTCCCATACATACTTTCTTTAATTTTATATTTTTATTTTTGAAATATTCAACTAGTTTTGGTTCTTGTATTTTTACACCTTCTTCATTGCCATGTCCGAGTACTCCCCAATTTCCAGAACCAAATGTATATAATTCACCATTTTCTGTAATAACACCTGAATGACGAGGACCCATATAAACACTTTTTGGATTTTTCCCTTCGAAAAATTCCATTTTTTTGGGATGATTACCTACTTGTAATTTATTTTTATAGTCTTCTGAACGTCTTCCAGGATTTACATTGGAAAGCCATACATAAAGACCTTCAAAAATGAAAATGTGAATATAATAATATAATTAAATACTTGTTGAGAAGTTTTTGATTATTTGTTTGTTGTATAATTGTGCAAATTTCTTTGTTGAAATTAAATTTTTATTTAGAAACATTTAGTTTTCTTAAATATATAATTAATAATAATAAATAATAAAATTGGAATAGTAAATTTTATTAAATGAGTAATTTACTAAGTAAAATATTTTATGTAAGCATATTTTTTATTTATGTATTAAATATATTAAATGAGCTCGATTTTTGTTTGTTTAATTACAAACAAGAAGATGAATATAAAAATCTATATTTTAAGCTAAAATATATTTAATCAAGTTTAAATAAAATTGGAAAAGTTTTATATAAGATAAAAATTTATTAGACTTAAAATATAATAATTATAAGTAGTAAAAACTATTGTTAATTTTAATTATATATAGTATTATAATTTAACAAAATATAAATATTTACAAATACATATAAGTTAATAACTTAAACATTGAAATTTCCTTCATTAAATGTATCCGCATTTACTTCGTTTTGTATTGCCATGTTCATTCGTATCATATTAATCATATTTTGATAGCGTATTCTCCTATATAAGGCATTTGCAATAAATATTATACATAACAAATAAAAAATAATGTCTTTAATTATATCAGTTGCCTTTCCTTTTGAGTTGCTATTTACTAAAGGATATAACAAAAAGAGTATTAATATTGTTAATACTAAGAAAAGAATTCTTCTGTGATTAATATATCTCTCATTTCTTAAATTTAAAATTTTCTTTAGGTATAAAAATGAGAATTTTAAAAAGTCAAAACATAGACAAAAAGAAGTTTTATACTTTGATGTTAATTGATCGTTATATTTACAAATTTCATTCATAATTTCTTTATTTTCTTCATTTTCTTCAAATTGTGGTATTATAAATTTTGATTCAGCTCTACAGTAAGGGCATTTAATTTTTTCATTTAAAAAGTTTTGCTGGTAGTGATTTAAAAGACATCTTCCACAGAAAGAGTGTGAGCAAAGTAACTGGGATTCATTTTGACAACTTTCTAAACATATTGAACAATCATCATTTAACTTATGAACTTTTTTCTTATCTTGTTCATCTTTATCACAATAATTTATCCTTATTATCATAATAATTAAATAAATTATATGAACAAACACAAAAATAAGAAGAGCTATCTTCATTACTATATAAAATATTGAAGTTTCAATATTTGTATTAGTATCATTTGGATTATGTTGGGATTTTTCTGTGTTGTTTAAAAATAAATATGTATTGTTTAAGGTATTGTTTAAGACTTCCATAATTAATTTCTATGAAATAATCTTATTAATAATTATAAAACATATTAATATTATTAGTAATATTAATCTCTATTCAGATCAAATAATTAAATAATTTAAATATAGAATCTTCATATGATAATAACAATTAGTTCCTTCATAGTAATTCTAATTTATTTTTACATTTTCAAATAATAGCATTCAGCTAAATTATAAGCATATATTAATTTATTTGTTAATTATTTGTTAATTTATTAAATAAATTAATTATACAATAAATAATTATTAGAATGAATAATGATGGTTCATCGTTAAAAAAGTGTAAATTTGATGGTCTCTCTAAAGATCAAATCATTAATAAATACGAAACAGTACTAGCAATGAGAGAAATTCAACTATCTGATTTATCAATGGAATTAGGAAGAATAAATGATAAATTGTGTGAAGTAAGTAATAATACCAATAATATAATATATCAATTTATAATTTACATAATACTATTAGGTTTACGAAGAAAATACTTTTTACAAGCAAGAATTTAAAGATCTTCAGAACAAATTACTTAAAAAGGTTAATAATCAACAAATTTATTAAATAACTATACCTAACTTTATTTATCTTATCTTACTTTATTAAAGGATGCTATACTTGAACAAGAAAATGTTAATAAAGAAATACTCTTCATAAGACATCAAAATCTACAAAATGAATATGATAGTCTTTACACTAAGGTAAACTATTTAGAATAAATCTCTAATAATTTATACTTATATAATTCTTATAGTATTTAATGGTAACAAGTGGAACACAACCACAAATAAAGCATGTAACTCCAGAAGTTAAAACAGAAATGAAAAAGAAAACTAGTGTAGGGAATACTTTGTCAAATAAAGAATGTAATTGATAAAATTTATAGAATAATATTATTTATTTAGCTCCTACTAAGCAAAATACCTCTAATAATAGTCAAGTTAGTCAATCAAACCAATCTACTATAGAAAAAGAAGAAGAAAAAAAGAATAAAGAAAAGGAATTAGAGAAAGAGAGACAAGATAATAAACCAGATATAGTTCCTAAATCATTGGTAATTTTTCATTGTTATTATATTATTATAGGAAAAAATAAGAGAATTAAGAGCTAAAAGACAACCACAATCTAAAACCTCTTTAAACACAGTTGATAAAGTTGCGGATAAACCTATCGATAAGCCAGTGGAAAAGGTTACTGAAAAGATTGTAGAAAAACAAGATGAAAAACAAATAGATAAGGTAATAGAAAAAGTAGCTGATAAGGTCGAAAAAGATGATGAAATAAAAATTCAAACAGTTATTGACAATAAATCAGATATTGATGTAAAAGATGAAAAAATCGAACAATCAGATTTAGAACATACAGAAAAAACAGAAAAAACAGAACCTACTGAACCAACTGACACTAAAGAAACAACTGAAATAATTGAATCTAAGGAAACAAATGAAGGTGCCGATAAAGATACTAATGAAAGTGAACAAAATTCGGCTTAATTTTTTTTTAATTTAAAACTTAGCAAAATGACAAAGAACTTAAAGAAGAAGTTATTAAATTTGATTAATTAAAATTATATAAATATAATTTTTAATCTATATATATTTATATAATGTAATTAATTTTATATACAATAATTTTTATTAATATTTATTAATATATTATCTATTTATTAACTCATTGTAACACTTATAATCAACATTTCTTTCATTTGTTTTCTAATAATCCATCTAAAAATTTATCACCCATATCCCAATTTGAAGCTATAAGTGATGTTCTTATTTTATCATCAGTAAAGTTTTGATTATCAAGTCCATAGAGATCTCTTACTTCTTTAATCTTTTCTTTTTGCTTTTCTTCACATACTTTTTCTTTCACATCATCTGGTTTATTGTCTTTCAAATCTATATTTTTGTAATTAATAATAATATTACCTTTATTTTCAATATCTAGATAACTATTTATATAGTTAATGTCGCTGTATTCAGTTTTATTAGGATCATTTTGGTCATTAATATGATTAATATCATTTATGTCTTTGTGATTGTCAATATCTAATTTGCTCTTCTCAGGTTCTGTTCCAATAGTAATGTTAGCTTTATCTTCTTTATTTTCTTCAACATTAACTTTAGTACTTTCACCAACTTTAATTTCGAATACAAACTCATCTCCAAAGAAGAAGTTATCATACTTTAGTCTCCAAACAGATTTCTTATTACCTTCTTGATCGTCTGTTTGTAATTTAATCTCAATATTATTATCTTTTAATGGTTCAACTTTTAGCTTTAAAGGTATATTTACTCCTATTAAATCTGACTTTTCTTTAATGCATGTTAAAATACAGTTTTTAGGCCATGAAATACTTCCAGAATTTCTAAGTTTTAAGTTTATCCTTAATTCTGAGTTTATTTTTGAATTCAGTTTTAAATTAGTTGATATACATTCTGCTTGGAATTTGTCTTCATTTTTAAAAATGAATGACTGAGTAAGATTAGTTGATTCTCTCATGTCAAAATTAACATCAACATCTTTGACTTCAGCTATTTTTCCTTTTTTATCTACTTTGTCAACTTTGACTGTAGTTTGTAGATTATTATCATTAATAGTCTTATTAGCCTGATTATCATTGTTATTGTCTTTAGCAATATTGAATTTAGCTAAAGGATCAACCTCTGAAACTTTAATTTTGAGAAAAGGATGTTGATGCTTATCTCCATATTCATCTTCACACTTTTCACAATAGTTTAAATCCTCACAAACGTTGCATTTATATCTTACTCCTCTAATTGGGTTTTGACCACATTGACTACATTTAACTCCAGTATGAACTACTAATAATTTGTTTTCTTGGCTTTGTTTCTTACTAAAATATTTTAGTATTTCTTCTTCTGATTTCTCAATTGCCTTCTTTAATACTCTATCTTTCATAGAACTAAATTCTTTGGTGATTAAATCTACAAGGAAGGCTCTCATATTTTGTTTGAGCTCATTAAATGAAGGGTCACTTGAGTATTCGAGGAAATTATTATTATTTTCGATTATATTTCCAATGATACCTATAGAGTTTTCTAAATCAAGTGAGTCATTGCAAATTTTTTCATTTTTAAGGTCTTGCTTAGGGTCTTTTTTAATGTCTTGCTTAAGGTCTTGCTTAATGTCTTGCTTAAAGTCTTCTTTTTTAATGTCTTGATTAATATCCTTTTTAAAGTCATTATTTTCATTATCATTGAAAATCTTCTCTGTTTTAAATGGAGATGCATTAAAATTTGACAAACTACTATCGACAATGCGAGGAAAATCATATTTTTTTGAATCATCTTGTATTATTTTTGAAGGTTGAAATATTTGAGAACTGCTATTATCAAGCTTTTTCTGTAGAAATATTTGAAGACTTTTAAGGTTTTGTTTCTCCATCAGTAATAGAGCCTGATCTAAATCAGCTTGGTTGCTTATTATTATATAGTCATCTTCATCGTCTAAATATTTTAAAATATAGCTTTCTAAGTCTTCTGCACTAAGCTTTATCTTCTGTGAAATACTTTTCCGTAGTTCTTGATATGTTATTGGGATTTTGAATGAGTGTGTGTCTTTCAAGTAGTTTAATGTAATAAGTTTAGAATCTTTTGAGTCCATTTTTGTTAATTATAAATTTAGTAATTTGTTATTTAAAAGTAATTATATTTGAGATAAGAAAATATTAGATAATTATTAATTATGATAGTAACAATAAACAATCATATTTTCTAATTAATGTTTTTATAATTTCTATATAAGTTATAAATCAATATAAAAACAGTTATAAGATTATTTAATTATACTTAAGTTTAGTTAATTTCCATGTAAATGTGTTTTCTTTGTTAGCTCAGTTAATTTATAATAAGTTTAAATATAATTAATCATATTAATAAGAATTTTAAACTAACTCTATTGTTATAATAATATTAATTATTATATTAGTAATTAAATAATATAATATTATTAAAAAAATGAACAAAGAAGAAAGTTTTAAATACTGCTTCGCATTTACAATGGATATTAAATCTATCAGTATCGAACACAAAGGAGCATTTAATTATAAATTAGTTTGGCTTACAAGTACAATCATATAATCTTATATAATAATTATATACTAACTAATTATATATAATAATTAACACACCTTAACACAAAATAACACAATAAGAAACAAATCATAGTGAAACTAATCAAACTTATAAATATGACACACCCAATAAAAAATTAGATCTTGATATAAATCAGGAACTCTCTTTAAATATATATTATCCAAAAGAAACACCAGATAAAGATGCGATTGAAGGAAAATCCAGACTTTCTATACAAATTAACACTAAAGAGGGATTTAAAACAGCAACATATATTGATTTTAATCTAATAGACTATATAAATAACAAGGGAAAAGATTTTGAATTAGTATTTGAAAAGAAGACATTAAACTTTGCATCGATTAAATTTCATTTAGAGAATATTAAATCATATAGAGTTAAATCAGCAATACAAAAAAGTGTAAAAGACCTAACAACAACTAATCAGGATGATGATAATACAAAGATAAATACTCCTAATGATAGTCCAGTAAAAGTTAACCCGATTAAAACAATACCTATAACCAAAAGTGTCCAGCCTACAAATATAATTAACACAACCAATAATTCAAATACAAACACAAATAATGTCATGCCCGAAAAAACATTAATTACACCGAACAATCTACCAAATAACAATTCGTCTACTCAAATAACTGAATTTACAAACAAAATCGAACAATTAAATACCCATATTATAAATTTAGAAAAATCAAACAATGTTCTATCCACTCAAAATCAAGAATATAAAATTTCACTCACAAATTTCCAAAAAACCATAACTGAACTAGAAAAAAGCAATGTATGTATTACTTTTCAAAAACATTAAATAATTATATTAAATATAGAAAATCCTAGAAAACGAAAATAAAAATCTAAAAAAAGAAGTAAGCCAAATTTTAACTACATCTACTTCAGCCAACAAGCAAAAATCCGATGATGGAGGGAATACCGAAGAAAATTCAGATAAAGATACAATAATCAATGAGCTCAAAGAAGAAAATGAATATTTAAGTTCAGAAGTAAAAGAATATAAAACAATAATAAACGATTTGAAAAAAGAAAAGAATACAGCTGTCGAGGAAAAAACTAAGCAACTAATAGATTTAAAAAATAATTTAACAGAAGCAAATTATAAAGCAGAAAGTTTAGAAAGGAAGCTAAAAGTTGCTGAGAAGGATTCATCTAAATTTGATACAATGCAAGAGGAATATGAAAATAAAATAAAAGAGTTAAATAGTATACATGCTCAAGAAAAGTATTCTATAATATTTAACTTATAGGAAGAAGCTGGAAAATGCAGCAGAAAAGTATAAAAATGAAGCTAAGCATATAGAAGAAAATTATCAAAAAAGTTTATTAAGTGAAAATAATAACACGAATTCTAAGGTATTTATTTATTTTAACTACTTACTTATAATCAGATAAACGATCTTGTTGAAACAATAAATAATCAAAAGGTAATAAATTAAACAAATAAAACATATTAAAATATTAAATGTATATTGATTTAACAGACAAAAATAGCAGAATTTGAAGAAACCCAAAAAGAAAATGAAGATCTGATTTCATTTCAAAAAGATACTATAGAAAAATTAGAAACAATTGTAAATCTTATTATTCAAAATTATTAAAATTAAAACTAATTATAACAAAATTCATTAAACAAATTTAAATAAATTAATTTTATTAGGAAAAACAACTAAAAAAACAAGAAGAATCCTTACTAAACAACATCGAAGAAAAAAACATTGATATTTTAAAAGAAAAAGCAAAAATTACAAATTTAGAAGAAATAATAAAAGAAAATGAAAGTACCTTTAAAAGAGAATTAGAACACTTAAACCTTAAATTAGCTGATAAAGATAAAGCTTTAATAGATATTGAAGAAGAAAAATATAAATTAGTATATATTAAATTTAATAATACTAGAGTACAGATGTATCCCTGCTAACTGATAAGTTAAATTCTTTTGATACTAATACAAATGATATGTATGCAAAGTTTAATCAAGCAGAAAGGAACTTTAAAGAAGAATTATTACAATATAAAGAAAAATTAAAAAGAAATGATGAAGTTATAAGAAACTTAACAACTGAAAATGAATCTTATCAAATTGAGTTAGAGAAAACAAATCAAAATAATAAACTTCTTGAGTCAGGTAAATTAGATGATAATGATATGTTTAACCAAATTGACATGATGAAAGATAAATACAATCAAAGAGAGGTATATAACTTTATATAAGTCATATATCACTCATATAAATCATATAACTCACATAAAACATATAATCTCTTTTAACCAAATTATATAGTCAAAAATAAAAGAAGAGCATGAATCAGAAGCAAAAGCACTTAGAGTCACAATAGAAAACCTCCAAACTAAGATGGAAAAATTAATTTCAAACAATGATAACGAAATTAATCGACTTCACGCAGAAAATAAAATAATGAAAACAGAACTACATCAAATAAAGGATGAACATAAAAATTCTGGATTGCTCAAAGAGAAAATAATTGTATTAGAGAAAACAATAATGGAAAATCAAAAGATTTATGCTTCTTCGGAGATGCAAATATCATATATACAAAGTGAAAAAGAAAAAGTAGAGCAAGAAGTGAACAGACTAAAAAAGCAATTGAAAGATCAAACAGAACAAATTGATGATCTTGAACTAAATTTAGTCAAAACAAAGGAACAACTTGGCGAAGCAATAAACGATGTTAATTTAATCGAAATTAGAGTTAGGTCCGAGTATACAAATTCAGGTGGTAGCAATGTAATGAATTCTCCAAAGGCTAATAAAGAAAAGAAAAGTGTGTTTTCTGGATTATTTTCATCTAAAAAGGATAAAGATAAGGATAAAGATAAAGAAAATAAGAAGTGATAAGAAATAAATGATGGGATTTTTAATTAAGCTAATAATAAAGAATAAAGAATTTACATAAGTTAATAATATTTTTTTAAGAATAATTTATTTCTATATATTAAAATAATAAAGGTTATTAAATATTAACTCTTATATTAGAGTTATATTTATTAATAACTATATATTGTTATTTATTATAATTATGTAATTAATATAATAACTATATGATTATAATTTATAAATGTCTACAAATGTTAAGCTTCAAGATTCAGATAATAATAATGATAATAAAAAAGATAACAAATCAAAAAGTGGCAAAGGACTGAACGCCCTACAAGAAAAACTAAAAAAGTTAAATAAAACCCCTAAAAGACCTGATAAAGAAGAGGGAAAAGTAAATGAGGATAATAAAGAAGATAATGTAACAACTAACTTACAACATACAGAACATACGGCTGAAATAGAAAACAATACTGCTAATACAACTATTACAACCAATTTATCAATAACCAACACTACTAATAGCAATAACGAAGCAAATAATAAAACTAAAACACCAGAAAGAAAGCCTGAAGATCATTCATTAAAAACAAAAAAAAGTGTATTCTTCAATAAGGAAGAAGAAATTAATAAAGTAA
>Ga0100378_1005998_pt1 | contig 11059 bp, 14 predicted proteins | sample CryGeymeta201502_FD_81535 | JGI IMG/M metagenome (GOLD analysis project Ga0100378, IMG submission 81535) | Groundwater microbial communities from Crystal Geyser aquifers in Utah, USA - Crystal Geyser metaG 2015-02 | ecosystem: Environmental > Aquatic > Deep subsurface > Groundwater | place: USA...
AACTAGTTGAAAATGATGAAAATGTCAGGATCCAAAGTTGAAACAACAGAATGAGGACAACCGAATTGAAAAGTATGAACCATAGGTTTCTTTTCAAAGAATTTTCCTTCTTATCTATGAAAAACAGTGAGGGTGTTTTAGCTGAAGAACAGCAGGAAAGAGTGAAGAAGGATCATCGATCCAACTCGGCAATTGATTTTAAACATCTCCTTTATCTTATAATCTTTTGGATGGAGTGACATAATTATTTTTGTCTTTTAATCAACCTTGCCAAGCAAAAGCAAACAGTCTTTCCCAGTCACTGCTTTTTCAAGCCCCCACTCATATTTCAACAAGCCACAGAGCTCTTTCTCATATTTGTCCACGATATAAAGTAAAGAACCTCCGATAATCATCATTTTTCCATTGTCTTCGATCAGATAATCTTTTGGGTCGACTATTTTGAAAAAGGTATAGTATTTCTGAACTCTTGGATTTTCAAAGTGGTTGAGTTAACAAATTTTGACAACATCTCCAAAATTAGTTAGCATAAGAATACTATCTTCTCCTATGCCTTCCATGTGTAGAAAATTTCCAGAGAACGACTCTTTTGTTCTTATATTTACTTTGTATGCTCTGAGAACTTCCATTTTTTCAAACCACAGAATCTCTATGTCCTATTGATCCATCAGGCAAAGCTTGTCATCAAGCCATAACATTTCTTCTATTTACAAGTTTGAGCCCTCAATTAAGATAGGATGAGGTTGAAATTGTTCATCCCAATAATAGAGTTTTCTTCCAACATGAGCAGAAACAAACATTCCTTGCTTACTGTGAGCAAAAGCTCTGATTTATTCATCCGTTTTTATCTTTTAGGAGTAAATTTGATAGGAATCTTTTTGCTGAGAAAAAAATGCAATTTATTTTGTTCCCAAAACCAATAGACCCGAATAACGAGCCTATAGTTCCTAGCTAAAAGCCAGTCCAAGTAGAGAATATTGCAAGTATGTACTCATAATGATTTATTGAGTTGGTAAATTGAGAATGATGATTGGACTGTTTCCTTGAATGCTGTTGCGACTGGTAGTAATCAGCTGTCTGTCATTTTTGAAAAACTTTATAAATTCTATTGTTTATTTATGTAACTACTTGAACTTCACCAAAAGATTCCTATTCTTCAAATCCCAAATATGAAGCTCAGGATGCTGTCCTTCCTATGCAGAGGCCACCAGACGTTGATATTGGCTTATTTCAATAACCGAAATATTCTGGACATGCTCCTTGTAGTAGTATTGAGCATTGAGCTTAGGAAAATAAATGATTATCACTCTTCCAACAGAGTATATTATCTTTTCATTGGCTGCCTTCATTCCTTCTGAGCAAATATACTTGATCTTTTATTTTCCTCCATTGATTCCGTAAATCCACTCGAGCTGTAAATTTAGGGCCTCACCGTCCAAATCGGGTGAATTTTTTAAAAAAGTTGCTTCCAGTTGATGAAAAAACTTTCTGTCAAGCTGGATTGGTTCTAAACTAAAATAAACCTTTTTTCTTTGATCTAATAGATCTTCACATTATTCCCGAGCCATTTTTTCAATGATTTTTTCTTCCTCAACTTGATCAATATCGTGACCGATCAATCTAAAGTACTCACCCAATTCGGGTACTCTATGTGTCCATCTCAATAGTTTTTAAAAGGATATTTGAGTTTATTGAGTAAAGTACTCGTCCAAGAATTCCTCGATGGCTTCATAGAGGACGGATTTAGGAATAGAATACACTTTGTAAGAAGCATTGCATGCATTCACCAGCATTAACGCTACATTTTCGTAGTAGAGAAATCCTTCCTCATTGAAATCAAACATCTAAAACAGGAATTTGATCTTTTGCTCGAAGCCAATACTCGAAAAGACGATCAGCCCTGTAAACATCTCTATCGCATCAATCCTGCCTCGATGTTTGCCCTCCCAGACTTGAAATGATAGCTGGTTGGGTCCGAAAATGTGGGTATATTCCGGTATGTTAATCGTGTAGCCTTAACAGATGGACTTGTAGGATGAATAATACTATACTATTTTGGAGTAGGATGCATTGAGAAGTTATTGATCAATTGTGATCTATTTGCCTTCGATATCTGCTAAAAATGAGCCCATATTATACTATAGCCTGAATTCATTGCAATAAAATAATCATGAAGCAAGCACCTGCCTATTCTCTACAAAACATACCCCTCCGCAAAAGGTAACTTTTCTCTTATTAAGTCTTCAACGTTCTTAGTCACTCAAAAATCGTCTTGTTTTTCCCAAGCAAGGAGACAATAACATTTTCTGGGGTGTAGGGAAAAGGCATTACGGAGGTTTTGAGGATAAAATATAGTTCAAGATGCCCTCTCCAGCAGTTAGCCCTGAGAATGCCATTCGAAGGTCAGTAAGCGTTCGCAACATCATGAATGTGGCTGATATTGACGGAGCCACACCATCTGTTGCTCCTGATAAAGTAAAAAATATTGCAAGAGGCAAGTCCTATTTCTAAAAAGGCAACTCCAGGAGCCAAATGGATACACTAGGGCAGTATTAGAAGATATTTGCCCTCAAGCAGTTATAAACCAATAACTCTTTATTCTTCTCCCCCAGCAAAAGTATTGAAAGTCCTGAAAGTCCCAGAAAGCGTTATATTCCTACCTACATTTCTAACCTTCCCCTTCATCAATGATATATTTAATATTAAAACATCACATCCGGATAGTGAGCTTTGATTTACATTTAAAAAAGCTGAGTTCTCCCACTTCACGTACCCATTCTCGATGGAGCTCCCGACAGTTTTCGATGCATACCATGCAACAGCTAATTTAGCATTTATAGCATTGAAATTATTTCTTGAGAACTGCATTGAGTTTATCACCGCAGATAGTGACCTTAGTATCGCTTTTGCAACATCCACTATAAGCACAGACACAGCGTGTACTTTCAGCAACTTTCACGAAATAGTGGTCTTTGAGCTTAGCATGAGTGCAATTGGTCACACAGAATTTACAGTAGTATGAATATTTATTCATTTCTTTTGATTCACAGCAAGTAAGACAAATATAGTTATTGTAGCTCTAGGAAGATGTGTAAAGCTGATAGCAAACATTTGCCAGTCGATTGTTTGAGTTGAAATTTGATGTCAGATTAGAAATGCTCATTCCTTCTGACATTGTTGCCATTTTGGGAAGAAGGTTGGGCTTCTTTGAATTTTTTGTTGTTCGGTTCGAGTAATTTTTGTCATTTTTCTTTATATAGACTGTGTAAAATTTATTGTCAAAACCTACAACATCGCTTCTCAACATCTTTCCCTTGCCACTTGTTGTCTCAAAACATATCCTCTCCACTTAACTCTTCAAGACCTCTAGAGGAACATATCTATCGCAACTTATTTTCAACATTTTGAGACTGAAATTGATTACAAAGAGTTCTTCTTTTAGGCACTCAATCAACTCAAGTATCTTTGTAAGATCCACTTCTGTCTTGTAAAGTTTAAGATCAAGGAAACTAATGCTTTTGAGCATCGTGAGAGCATTTAGTAAATATTTCAAATCTTCAATTTTGTTGAAGGCAAAGTTGAGGGTCACTCTTTCCAGAGCTGGTAGGTTCGTTATTGACTTGATCATCATGTGAAGTTCTCCTTTGGTGAGCCCATTATTCTAAAAGCTAATGATAATTTCCTTGAGAGTGTCACAGTTTGCCAGGGATAAACTAAGATTGTTCACAACATTTTTCAATAAATTGTTTCCGTAGTCAAGGTAAAGGATCTCGCAGTTCTTAGGGAGTGGCCACCTAGTGGGCCCATCGTATTGTATATAGCACTCGTTCATCAGCAAGGTTAACTTTTTGACATGAAGTTTCGATATTCTTTCGGCCATCATTATATGCTGTTCTTCTGTGATGAGGGTCCTGTCAAAATTAAGCATTAAAGTTTGCAGAGCAGGACACTAGGTTATAAGCCTATCCAACAAATACATGATCTCTTTAGTTGAGACCTCACATTATGAAAGTCTTAATTCCAGCAATTATAAATTTTAGTTCGTGATGATTCGAAACATTCCCTCAAAACCACCGATCATCTAACATCTGGTAAGGTTAATCCTAATTTTTGAAAATCTGAGAATAGGAGCATCAAGAGCGACTCCTACAACTTATTTTTCCATTGTTTCAATATAAAGTCTTTTGCAAGCAACATATTCAAGTTGTTATAAAACGTCATAAGTGCAGCTCGGTAAAATAGTTATTGTCTCTGCTTTCTTGAATCTTACATCTGCTACATCCAGTACAAAGTTCTTCTAATCTTCTCTATCAAACAGCTCTGGAAGGTAATTTTTAGATTACTAGCAAATATAAACCACTTTCTTCATGTCAGCATATATATCTTGCATTGAACTTGGCTCTTTCTCAGTCTTTTATGGGGAGTTAGAAGAAGCTAAACTTATGGTTCTCTTGACAGGAGATGATGGTGATGAGTGGCGGACTTTGGCAATTTTAAATGCATTTGAAGCAGTTTTGGTAAAGTTAATTTTCTCGACCCTTCTGGTTTTAAATAAATTGATCTGATTGCTCGGTTGGCTTGAAAAGTAGGTTGTCTACTGCATTTTGAAAGAACGCATTTCTTCTTCCTTTTCCAGCTTATCTATCAAATTTTTGTTCAGGATTGATTTCTTTTTGAGCTCATTGAAACAAACAAACTTGAGATCTTTGAAAGTAGGCCTTTTGAATTAGTCAAACTCCAGTGCTTGCCTTAGCATTTATACTAGAGCTTGATCATTATCCGTGAGTTATTTAGCCTCCTTTATCCACTCTGTCAGCACTTATCGATATGTATTTTCTTCTACTTATAATCTTTAGTGGGACTTGAATTTCTTGTGGGTTATCAGATACAAAACCACTAGGCCAAAACTAAAAACGTCAGATTTAAAGGCTCTGTTTCCCACAATCTTTGAACCTTTGATTTTGATCAGTTATGGAGCCAAGAATGGAACAGTCCCCAAAATCGTTGCTTCTTCCAAGCTTTCCTTGGATAGCACTTTACTACTCCCAACATCACATAGTTTGATAGTTAATTTTTTGCTGTTCATGATCAGAATGTTCTCAGGTTTAATGTCGCAATGCGCTCTATTGATGTCCTATAGAGAGGCCAGAGAGGCTAGGATTTGTTCTGCAATGATGATGATTTAGCTGACTTTGAGTCGATATTTGTAGTATTGTTTCTGTGCCAAGAACTGTTAAAGGTTTTCCTCAGCACATTACATGATAATGTAGGCATACTTCTTGCGATCATACTGATTGCGTTCCATTTTTGTGACCAGATAGCCTTAATATTTGACTATCCACTGACTTTTTGAAGAAATTTACTGCATGTTCGATATTTCCTTGAGAAAATTTTGATACTCATAGTCGTTTTTGATCTCGATCTGTTTCAGAGCATAGGTCCTTTCCTTTATGGTGGCAGTGTACACGTGAGCATTTCCTCTGCCAAGCTATTCTTCAACCTTGATATCTTCAAGGCGATAGTCACCTTCCATGACAGTATGGTTGGCAAAAAAATCAAACATCCTATTATTAATTATAAACTCATTATATCAAATGAAACATCACTGACTTTACCTGACAATAGCATTGTTACCTAGCTATTCTTAGCCAATGTCCTGACCGATCAAGTTACGATGGGCTTCAACTATCAGAATCCGGTAAAACAAAGAAAATACTTCTTCTTTTCGTTTGGCTTTCTCAAAATTATCCGGTCCACCGTAAATTGATACTCCCTTTAATATTTCGTGCTCCAGCTTTTCTGCTATCAGTGTAAATGCTTTGAAGTAGACAGATGACTCACATATTAGCACGTATTTTCCAAAAAGATTCTATTTTATCTAACTCCATTCTTCAAGGCCAATCATTCGATAGTAATTTTGCTGAATTTAGGAGGGTAACAGCTTCATTTGAGAGTAGGTCGAGACTGAAAGCTATTCCATTATTGGGAAGTCAAACTTCACGCAGCAACGATACCACATATCGTCTTTAACGTGCTTCTAATGCTTTTCAGTTTACTATTTTTGCTACTTCTTTTGTTTTGAGTCCTTTCTTCTTTGTGGCAGGGCAAAATCGATGATTTTTTTCTGTTGTTCTTAGGTGAAATACAGCATTTACAGGAGCCAGATGAAGAGCTGACCTTGAATGACGCCATCTTAGCTGATGAAGTCAACAAATTAAGAGTAGGATGAATGATACAGCTGTTTTTCAATGAGATACACTTCGACAATGTAAAGTAGCAAAGGATTAAGTTTAATTATTTTGGCTTCCTCGTTAACGATTTGGATACGCTTATTGGAGCTATTTGTGCTGTTTTTCTTATTCCTAAGCTCCACCTGGCTTGCAGCCATCTGTTCAGCAATTTTGGCTTCAACATATCGTCTCTTCTTTTCACTAAAGAAGCATTAGAGCGTTTCCATGAAATCTAAAGTTTTTATTCGATCCATCGTTGTACAAGCTTTCCATATATTGAATGAGCTTTCTTGGATGGTTTTTATTGTGAGTTGTCCATAGAGCCTGAAATAGAGGTCTGCGACTTCAGTCGTATTAACCTCGTTATATCCTACATAGGCAGTATTGATTTTTAACAGAAGAGAAATGATTTTTAGAAAAGCGCTATAGTTTTCATTGTGTCTGATGACCCCCACAACATATAAAAATTTAGAAAGAACAGATTTAACATTTCCATAACTTTGCTTGACAACATCAAGTAGCTATAATTTCATATTTATGTTATTTTTATTCCAGGCATTTCTGAAAAGGTTCATAAGAACTTTATTCAAATTTTTCTAAACTCCCTGACGCCCTATAAATGCTCCTCCTTTTTGTAAGTGTTTTGTTATCAGATCATCAAGTTGTGATACTTTGATTGACTCCTGCTGTTCTCCATCAAGTTGTATTATTTCATTGTTTTTTGTTTATTCGATTGAAATTTTCTATTCAAGACTGTTATCAATGTGTCGAAGCATAGTCTGGAAGTTCGCGCTTTTTCTTACTATCTTGCTAGCTGGTCCTCTTACTTTGATTGTAGTCAATCCACTCTGAACTGAAATATCATCCAATAGGAGCTTTTCAGATGTCTAACTTTCTGATTTCTATGAGTTCTAATCTTAACTTATGATTGTTCCTTTGCTGATGTCTCCATGAAAGTCGTATGATAATTAGCTTCTGCCTTGTGCGTGGGTTTTGTTTATCCCTGGTTTATTTGACAATGGGCTTGCAGTTGGTCTTCTATCTCCTTTGTTTTTGCCCAAATCCCCTAAATTGTGTAGTTGAAGCAAAGTTAGACTATTTCTTCGAGAAAGTCTATGCTGGATAATTCTCATTTTAGATTCTTTCTCTTTCTGCTCTTATTATTTCTTGTCTATGACGTGAAACATTCTTATCTCATTTTTATGGATTTAAGAGCCCGACGATGAAAAGTGTCCACTTCCTCTGATAGTAGCTCCTTCAGTAAGATTCACTTGTATCCCTTTGTCTAACGACAAAGTGAAATCTTCAATTTATTATTCAAAGTCATCTGTATTGACACCACAATTTTTCGTGACTTGATTGTAGCCACCCTCTGTAAGTAATTAAATTTGAACGTTGGGCCGATTTATAACTTTCTAAAAGTATTGATCAATCTTTGTATGATTAGATTACTCATCTGGGAAATACTACTCTCTTATAAACTGCTTCTAATCAGGGTGTTATCTCATCCTCTCTAAAAAATATTCATACAGGGCATTTTTTTTATAATCCAAGTCTAGGAGAGGAGTAAGAGAATCCTCATTTTATGGCTGAGTCAAGGCGAGCAGCTCTTTGTATTTGATATTCTTATTGTGTTTTTTGACTTCATGCAATTGAAGTCTACGATAATTCAAAACGGCTGATTACTCAAGAGTAATTTCCTTGATGCTTGCCATCAGCCTTATATTTTCTTCAAGAAGATGCATATTTTCCGTTTTATGATTTCCATTAGTTTACATAGCTTTCGATTGAGGTATTATGATTTTTTCAGTCTTTTCTTTGTTCTTCGCAAATCTTAAACACATCCTCTGCTAAACTTTTGTTATTGGAAGTACTTTTAACTGAGGTCAGCGTTGATTTTTCTGAGTTGTTCGATCTGATCTTGATATTCTTTGTGGATGCTGCTTATTTGTTCCAGAAGATTTCTTTCTTTCTTGATAGAAAGTCCATTTAAAGATTAAATTATATTTTTTACCTCCTCGTGCTCCCTATTCCACAACATTTTCAAAAGCTCAGCTCTATTCTTGGTTATCTTTGCTACCTGACCTGTCATTTCTGTGAAACCAGCTGCTATGAGAGTCTGCTTATCTTGAAATTTTTTTATTGGGGAGTCTCGACTTTCTTAGATTTGTTGGAATTGTCCTTCAAACCATATGACAAAATCTTTGACTTACTGCTTTTCCGATAACATCTATTTGTATCGCACATGGTTGTTGCTCTTAAGCAGGGAAGGGTATAGCTCATAGTTTCGCTGATTGGCATGTTTTTCCTTATCAGCTTGCGAGATTTGAGTGATGATATAATCGACTGCTGGGACTTAGAGCATGGAGACTTAGCCTTTGATATTGTTGGCTTTGAGAGCGCCCAGATCTTGCTGATAAACATTTGGAGAACCCTGCCGATAGAGTTAGTATTTGCTATTAAGCTAGTTGAATTCAGGTTGAGGATGGATCTATTTGAATTTTATGCGAGTCGATGATTGACTCCTGCTGATAACAGGGGTTTTAGTCTTGTAAATTCTATTTTCCATTTAAATTATAACCTTATTATCTTGAACAACGGTAGATGGGCCTATCTAATAATATTTATTGCGCATGAAAAAATATACACATATTGATCAATTGACCCACAACAAAAGCGTCCTTGGGTCTGCCAGGACAGCTCAAACTATCACTCACAACAACCCTCCTCAGCCTGCCACTCGCCAAAGAGCAGAAACCTACGGACAACCGGCCACCCATCTAAACTAGTCAGAACCCCACTTCGAACGAACCCACACAAATGTTCCGAACAATCAACGGACATTGAATGAAAGTGTTCGCAGACTTCGTGCCCCATCTTCTGACCTTTCAATGAGTTCTGGACTGTCTAGAAAGTCCTCTTCCAAATCAGAGCACTAGTATCTTACATAACTGTAATCTTATATTTTGCAACTCAAAGATCTACAAACCTCTCTAAGTCAATAAATCAACTCCCTTCAAGCTTTGCTGGATAATACTTCGAACCACCTTCTCAATCTGGATGCTTAATTTTTGATCATCAAGAAAAAAATATTGACCTATACCGCTAGGACCCTCGACACTGCGTTCCAGAATTATAAACAAAATTTGCCCAGGTGGTCTAACTACGAGACCATTGAGCAGAAAAGTATCGAAGTTCTGCGATAGCTGTAGGCCTACACCATTAGGGAGCAGACCACCATCGAAAAATTACAGAGAGATAAAGATCCAATAGTTTTAGCTGAGGAACATGATGATGTACAAGATCGAGTCCATCACTACCGTCAGATGATAGCAGAAGTTGCCAAAGCTAGGCAGGAGTGTATCGAGAGACATCCTACGATCCATCAGGAAAAGGTGACAAAATTCGAGGAAAGCTTGGCGGAGTTATGCAAATTTTGATGATTCCCTTTATTCATTTGATATAAGATTAAGTATAAAAATCAACGGATGGCTCTAGCCCTGATACAACTGATTATTTTGAATAGAAGTCCTACAAGTATAGGCACCAAAACAAGGACAGTGTATTTGAGAGATGAAGGAATACTTTTGATGACTCTCAAATTGAAGGGAGTCGTCACTGTCCACTTTATTTTATTCTTATCTGAACTCTCGTCCAGAATCCAGTCTATTATTTTTGGATATAGATCTTTTTCAGCATTTTAGTCATCATGTAGATGATGATATCCATTCTTGAATACAAAGGATGATTTTTCCTTAGAAGTCACTGAGCGGTAAAAACTTTTGACATCCTAGATAGGTTGGACGGAATCCTTCATTCCATAGAGCATCAATAGTGGATATTTGAATTTATGTGCATCTTCTAGGACCTTTTAGGTGAGATGATGGTGAGCAGTTGCCATTGATATTGAAAGAAACTGATAGTTAAATACTCCATCAAGACAGTACTTGATCTTTTTTGGATTGTTGGTGAGAGCAGTGGGGTTTATCATGTTGTTGATCAGCATGTAGGACCATACTTTTGACAGCAAATAGAGGACTGTCTTGCCAACTAAGCTCATGTTCTTAAAGCAAGGAAATTTAAAAAGTGGAGACATGCTGATTACACCTGACAAAGGTAAGCCAGGATTTTCCTAGAGAAGTGCTAAAATGAGGAGACTCCCAAAGCCATGGCCTAATAAATAAGTTGGCAATCCCTTCTGGCAGCACCTTCTTAACAGGTTTTCAATATCAGATAAGATCCCTCTAAAAGACTAGAAGACTCGCTGTCCTCCTGAGTATCCAAATCCTCTTAGATCGATCATGTTCACAACGAATCCATTTTTGGCAAAATATTCAGCCATCTAAGTAGAACATGGAGATACTTATATATAGTTGTCAGATGACTGACCATATCCGTGAATGATGCAGAGAGTGGCATGTTTACGACTAGGTTCGAACTTGCTGTAATAGAGTCGAACGCCTTTTGAGTAGAGGGAGTCGATGTAGACCCGAAAAACTGTATAGTTTTAGGCCTTATGTGAGAGGACAAAGTTGTCTCGAGGGACGTTGCTAGAGTATTCAGATATTTTCCTCCTTGCTTCTGGAAGATCCTTATCAAGCAAATACTCGACCGTATTAAAGTTTTGTTCACTTCTTACAGCTGATAGGCTATCATATAGACTCATTATTAACTATAAGAAAATTTCGACGTCATATTGCCCATTATTCTACATTTTTCTAAACAGATACTCATCGATTCACTCTATATTTCGAGTGAACCAAGTTCTCGAATCAAGAATATATAGATGATGTCATTTCTTCTGATATTGTCATATGCATATATCACCG
>Ga0100378_1006000_pt1 | contig 11058 bp, 11 predicted proteins | sample CryGeymeta201502_FD_81535 | JGI IMG/M metagenome (GOLD analysis project Ga0100378, IMG submission 81535) | Groundwater microbial communities from Crystal Geyser aquifers in Utah, USA - Crystal Geyser metaG 2015-02 | ecosystem: Environmental > Aquatic > Deep subsurface > Groundwater | place: USA...
ATTTTTTCTTTTGATGAGATCTGAGAGCCTTTCAGATAAATCTCTCCATCATAATGAAAGAGACTTCCAAGATCCATATTGATGATCTTTTTTGGACTCATTTGATCAAGGGTGCGTTTGGTCATCCAATGCAGTTTTTTGCACAGGAGCACTTCTATAGCTTGTCGTCTTTCCCTGGCAGCTATGCTTTCTGCAGTGTGCCGGGGAATTTCGTCGTAATTCACATAAGGGTCAAGGCAAGTAAAAGCCACAGAACCTTCACTGATTTTTTCAATTACGGTTCTGTGAAACAAGGGCAGATCATGAAACAGATCGAGAGACCCTCCGACAAAAAATCGGTTCATCTTCAGATTGTCATTTTTCATTGCATATCGGAGTTTGCCCTTCTCGAATACACTGTCTCCAAGCTTGTAAGGTTCAACGTTTTCAGGGCCAACTCTCTCAGTATTGATTGATCCGTAAAATGCGTTCTTAGCCCTGATTCCGTTTCCATGTAAAACGAGACTCAGTTCTTGGGGAGAAAGATGAAGCAAGTGCGGGATAAGTAGCGGACTAATCTTTGTATGACTCACCTTCATTTTTCTCCCGTTGAATTTTGACTGAATTTAATTGGCCGGGTTTTCGTCGCCTTTTATGAGCTCGATATCCATGGTGGATTCAAAAGCAGTCGGTGTTGTCAGTGAATCCTTGATCTGCAAAAACCACTCGTTGAGTGAGGTCTGCAGGTCATTTTGGATATCCAGCTGCTTTTGGGGGGATCCGGTAAAACCCATTTCGTCGCCGTCATAAGCGAGGTCATGATTATTTTCGAACCAGTCTTCGAGAATCGCTTCTGCGTTGGGCGCAGTCCAGGCGCCGACCTTGGCTCTGCAAATATAGAATGACTCGCCCGGCCGATCAGCCTTGCCTGCCTCGATAGCTTCGTCTTTGCTATCAAATGGACCGCCGATGTTCATAAATTCTTCTGTTGAACCGGCCCACCAGCCTTCTTCGGATTCAAGACGCGCAGGCTTAATCACTTGAGTATTCATAATGCAATTTCCTTCATGAAAAGTTTTTGAATTCATTGATGACGGACATTTCCAACGCAGTATCGCGCTTGGTTTTGTCTGGATGCCAGATCTTGATCATGTCCTTGTAACTTACGCCGGCTGGAAACACGTCGTCGTATTCTATGTCCCAGTCCTTGGGCATACCCTTCAGAATGGCATTAATATCATCGGGCTCTTCTTCATCGAGCAAGGCAAGGATTGTCCATGCATAGTCCGGTATGAGCGCTTTTCCATCTACCCACCGCCACACAGTGGAAAAATCCACACCGCAAGCCCGGGACAGTTGGGTCTTGGTTATTCCCAAAGTCCGTATGGCCGCCCGGAGTTCGAAATGACTTCTGCGTCTTTGTTTCATTGATCCTTACCAGACATTGCACCATGCAAGGTTATTTAGATCAATAGCATGATGTTTGTCAAACAATATTGCACCATGCAAGGTTTCATGTGTTGTGTTGTGTATTGGATCATAAACCTTGCATGATGCAAGGTTTGCATTGTTGTGTATGTAATGCATGATTAAAACATTGCATCATGCAAGGTTTTTAGGGCATTAGTGTTGTGTTGCTGTGTGTAACACTTGTATTTGTGTCTTGGTGTTGTGATTGCCGCGCTTGACAATCTTGACGTATCCCTTGCGTTCCAGTGTCTCGACATGGAAAACGGTGCTGCCCGGGGATGTCTCAGATTTCTTGGCAATCTCGAGATAAGACATTTGCGCCATGCCATCCTGTGATGACTGAGTGATTGCAGTGAAGACTGCCTGTTGCTTGGGCGTGAGATTGTAGACAGGCTCATCCCAGTCCAGGGGAACGATCACTCTGGATTGGCGATCAGGCCTATGAAACCATTTTGCCTTTTTGCTTTCGCAAACCCAGATCGCACCTGCATGAGCGTAATGGTAAGGAAGATCCATTTCTTCTGCGATATTGGTGATAGTGAGACCATCTGGATATTTTTGCCAAAGGGATTCGAGTTCGCTGGCTATTTCGATGCCCATTAGCTTGCCGGTGCTGTTCATGATTTGCGTTCGACCTGTTTGATGAAGGCAACATTGGTTTCATCTTCCCAGCAGGCTCCGCAGGTTGCACAGTTGTTTGCATGCCCGGTCTGAGCCTTGCAGATAAACGCAGTGTCAGGGCAATCCTGAGGATTACGGATAACAAGCGATGCCATCTCGCTGATTCCCGAGCCTGAGAAACGCATGGCAAATCTTGTCCAGTGGGTTGCTGCCAATGTGAGAAGCTTGCTTCCGATTGGCTGGGATATATCGTGGGCCGTGAATCCGAATATATTGAGAGCAGGAAATTTGTTCAGCATTTGCTCCCACAGATCGACATAGGCTTCTGAATAGAAATCGCCCAGGTAATGGAGATTGATGACAAAGCCTTGTGGATGAAGCGCCTGCAGATCTTGCAATTCTTCCTTTATCTTGTTTTCCAATACCAGACCATGTCTGTATCTCTGTATGTAAGGCCGTTGATTGCCATTGCAGACATCAATAACCTTGCAGCTTTCCGGGCAACTCTTGCGTTCTTCCAGAGCAAGAACGTAGATCGGCATATCTTTCCATATACCTATTTTTGCCTGAGCTCCTATCCCGGAAAAACCGAGCCCGCTCTTGAATATGCATGCGTCTGCATTGGGATTGCGAACTGTTTCTGGATATCTGGTGCCGGCGGATTCCGATCGAACTTCCTGAAAAGGTGTCACTTCGGAATTTTTATTGGGCACGCTTTGATGTAAATCCTTTGCAATAGGTGATTTTGCGGGGCGGCCCTTGAATACGAGATCTGGCTTTATCCCGTCAAAATCATTGAGGAGTGCAAATGCCATGGCCTGAGATGCATTCAGATCTTCATTTTGTGCCGCTACGACATTTCGCGCCGATATCCATTGCGATTGCCGTTTTGATGCAATGTGATTCAGGAATTCCTCATAGAAATTTTCACAATCTTCCGGCCACGGCGTCCGTGTGATGTGAAGCAGGCCCCCGAAGATATCCTTTCCTTGAAGCAGAACCTTGCCCTGCCACGCATGAAGGAAAGCTAGAGCAGTTTCCGTAGCGCCGACTTCCCGAGATTCCTGGCTAAGTGCATTGCCGACGATATCGGGAAATGCAATTTCTCCCGGCGTCCAAAGTTCAGCGTCATTATACCGCGTAACCTTGAGATCTGCCGCTTCGACGATTTCCTTGATGTGAAGCGCCTTTTCTTCTCCGGCCGCTATTCGTGCATGATAGCGATCAAGAGCGGTTACTTGTCGGCGAGCGCTGTTGATGTTCACAAAAGCCATTGCTTCAGCCTCGAAACTTTCAAACCGCGAGATCATGCAAGGTAGAGATGATATGTCTCCACGAAGTCTTGCAGCCTCGAGTCTATGTTGTCCATCGATGACGAAAAAGCCCGGAGCGCCGTAGGATCCATCGCGATGGGAGACTGTCAGCGGGGACAATAAGCGCCAGTCCCAGTTTTCAGCAATATTGCGAATATGATCCTGCGACTGCTTGCCCTCGATCATTCTCTGGTAGGCTTTGTCGATCAGGAGATCACCGAGATCTCTTTGCTCGATTCGCGGGGCGATGCCCTTTGCTGGCGCGAACTTTAAAGCCTGAATCACTATGTCTCTCCGTTATTCTTTGAATTGGATTTTGCCTGAATGCGTTTCACAAGATTCCAGGCGCCGCGGTAGCTCAAGCGATGCTTTCGGGCAAAAGCCGCAATATTGATGGAATTATTCGCTGTGATTTCTTCTTCGATAGCCTGAAGTTCTTCCAATGGTAATTTTGACGATCTGTATTTGCCAGAGCTTTTCTCACTGAATTGCCGCAAACATTTTTTGCATTTGAATATGTTTCGGGTAGTGATCCTATAAGCTTCATGAGAATGGCAGTGTGGACAATGTGGTGTTTTCACAAACGCCTCCTGCTTGTTGAGAAATTTGAACATTGGTTTGACTAGGGAATTTTGATGAATCGCAGGAATTTCATAAGCACGATCGGACTGGGCGGTCTGAGCCTTGTCTCGCTTACATCCCTTTCGGGATGCAATTTTTTCCTTCCTGATAGTCCCTCTGTATCTGACCTTGATCTTCGGGAACCCCTTCAAGTCAATCTTCAGCCCAAGGAAATTTCGCCAGGCGTTTTTGAGTTGGCATCCTTCTCTGCTAAAGTCCTTGTTCTCGGACGCAAGGACTATCCTTTGAGCAAGTCTGATGTTCTTTCCGTTGTTTCACCGATCGACTTGGCGGTAGCCTGGGGTGAGGCTGCAAAGTCTGTATCTCGTAAGGCTATTCAATTGTCTCAGGCGGACAGACGCTATGAATGGCGTGCGAGGGTATCCGATATGGAGAAACCCGGCGTCGGGGATTTTACATCTCTAAGCGGCAACTGGCACATGATGCCGGCCGATGATCGGATTCTTTCAGAAATACAAAAGGCCAAGAAAGACCAGATCGTTTTTATAGAGGGACTGCTTGTCCAGGTCTTCTTTACGGACGGGACATTTTACAAATCATCGCTTTCTCGCAATGATACTGGAGATGGTGCCTGTGAGATTATTTTGGTGAAAAACTTCAGGATTGAAGGTGAAGCTCCTCTCGATTCATAGTATTTGCATTTGTATCACGCTGTCTTAGTTTTTCTAGTAGATGATTGAATTTTACCTTCTTGCCTTCAAGGGTAATGGATATCCAGCCCTTTGGTGATTTCAAGCTTCTTGCTTCCTTTATTGTCAATTGATTGAAGAATGGCATTCCCTCAATCAACTGATTAAGCTTCTTGCCCGGAAGAGTGACAAGAATGGTTTCAGGAAGCTGAGCTTTGATCTTCAGGACGTTGCCACTCATCGTCCATTGAGTTTCAATCAATCTTGCATTGATTGTGCAATTTTCAATATCAAATTTGATGTCATGATCCTTGAATTCCGCGATGGCTTTTTCGATGCTGATTAATCCTTGTGATCGGTCGCTGGAATTTCCGTAGATATTCTCAAGGTCAGCCGAGAACTTTGGCATAAGTTGTTCTGCCAGAGATAGGCCCTCTGGATATTCCAAAAGGAAATGGGCACATAGAGGCGATACCATTATCGGCTTTGGTGTTCCGTCTTTTTGAATGCGGGACCAGTTGGAATTTATCTGATTGACCATGAACATCTTGGTTTCACGTTCATAAATGTTGCTCAAGCCAAGATCTATTGGGTATCGTGTGTCTATGACATGTTGTCGGCCGATGAGATCGACGAATTGGGCAAGAGTTCTGAAGCTTGGGTTCATGCCCATTGATTCTTCGATGATATATCCGATTACAGGATCATAAGCAGGACCCAGATCTGTAATAACTTTTGCTATCTGAGCGCTGGATGCTCCATGAATATTGATGACTTTATGTGCGATTGTCTCTGCCCAATGGATCGATCCAGTGCCATAATGATGATGTAGAACATGGCGCTTCTCGTCTTTGATGACGACTGTTTCAATCATATCCACGTTTTTACTGCTGAGCCATTCAGGCATCGGGATAAATCTGACTTCGCACTGCAAACCGCTCTTTTCGATGGCAAGCCGTATTCTGCGAAGAAGCCGGCAGCGTTTAAGTGGCTTATCCATTAAATGGAAGCTCCCTCGTTGAATGGGTTCTCACCTGCATGGAGTATTTCATGCAATGTCTCGGCTGTCTTTTTACCGATTCCATCGATTGTCTGGATATCCTTGATACTTGCCTGTGAGATTCCGGCAATGGATCCAAATCGTTCGATAAGTGCGGTTGCTCTGGTAGGCGATATTCCTGGTATGGCCTGAATCATGTGCATGGCTCTTTCGGTGGCGCCAAGCGAAGGTATCTTGATGGGCTTGAGATCAAAAGAAGATCCGGTTCCAAAAAAGTGATCTCGGATGATTGTCACAATGATGTAGGCGGTGTGTGCCAGATCGATTGTTTCCAGAACCTTCATGTTTACGCCAAAATTCAGTCTTGTCTGAAGGGCCACGAGGCGTGGCAATGGCTGCGTTCTGGTTCCTGTTATTCCGCCTTCTATGATGAAGCAGCTGGGGATGTCTGAGTCGCTCATCCGGTGGACTTGCTCGACCAGTCGGTTGTCGTCGAGACTGGAAGAAAGGTCTTCACTGGTCTTTCGTTCGATAGCGATGGCCTTGTCCTGAAATCTTGCAACAAAATCTGCCATCTCAAGGTGTGTTCTGATGATGTGCAGATTGGGAATATCGCTGAGCATGGTTACCAAGCGATCATCTTCCCGATCGTCGATTTCAAGCATGACGCTTTCGGGTATTCCGTTACTGAGGCGCCGTGGGTCGAGCAGGTGGGTATCCCATACTCCATAACCACGAGGAACGTTTGCCTGCTCTTCCTGATCGGGTCGCACATATTCACGGTAGTTCCCGTGCCGGCGGCGCATCTTGGTTGGCGCCTCTCCCCTTTCGATCATGTTGATCAGATCGATAAGTCGTTCTGGCATGGGGTCGAGGACCATGCGCGCAATATGATTGGCTGTGATCGGGCTTACTTTTCCCTTCACACCATACCACCGCATTTCTCCGTTTCTTGACTGGGCCCAGACCGAAGGGATGCCGCTGAGATTCATGTAGACGATGGCTCCGCGTCCCGGAGGACGCGAGATATTCCATTCCAGTTCGATATTGCCTTCATTGAAGATTCGATCGATCCGCGCGACGTCTTCGAGCTCCCTTTTGACAGCGGCAAGCTCGAGGCTATTGGCTTCGACATAGGACTTCATATCTGCTCCAAGCGGATCAGTCCCATTTCGCACCCAAAGCCCGTCACGGACCTTGGTTATTTCTCCTCTTTCGGCAAGAGCCTTAGCGCAGGATGTGGCGCTCTGACCGAAAAGCCGTTTGAGATCGCCAGCAGATGCAACGCTGTGATCCTTGAAGTGCTCAAGGACCCGTTCGACATTGGTTTTTGTGTTTCTTATTTTCGAGTTCAACGTAGCAGCTGCACGTTCCTCGGCTTTTTGTGCATCCCTTCGTCTTCCTTCGTCTGTAAGACGTCTTGCTCCGGTTTCTTCAAGCAGTTTTTTGATACGATCATCTTCGGGAAGGATTCCGGCAAGCGAATAAACGCCTACAGCATGCCTGATGATTTCTGTGCCCGTCATTTGCGCAAGGGCGCCGGCCGCTTTTTCTCCGATATCGGCGATCATCTGACTGCGAGTAAAGACACGCTTGTCCCGGGCATAGGCCCGCACGCGATCAGCCTGCGTTTGATGCATGCTTATCTCCTTTGTGTTTTTGGATGTTCTGACTGCTCAGAGTCAGGTATTTGTGATTTCAGGAATCGGATTGAGTGAGCAGCTTGTTTCCGAATCCACACTTGGCAGCAAGAACAGCGGCCTTTGTGCGGTTGCTCAGATCAAGCTTCTGAAGCAGGACACGAAGCCTTGCCTTTATAGAGCTTTCTGTTGTCTTTTGGATTATTGCTATTTCTTTGTTTGATAGGCCAAGCGCAAGATGCTCTAGAAGCAGCTTCTGGCTTTCATCGAGATCTGCGTGAATCAGTTTATTATGATATTCAGCGCAGCTGTCTTTATAGGAATGATCTATGAATACGGTGTGACCGGCAACCGCAAGACTTACGATATGTCCCAGATCATCTGCATCCACGTCAGCAGGTATGATGCAAGGATTGTAACCCTGTATTTGTAATTTGATGAAGAGCGGATCGCTTTCGTTCCCACCCATGATGATCCATTTTTCGGCATTCACTTCATCGAGTGGGCAGCTACTTTTGTGGACCTCGTCCTGATACCCAATCATAAGCATGCCCGGCACGATGATTGCAACATCTACATCCTGACCTTGCGGGACGCAGTCTATGCCATGATGATCAAGTGATACCGCAATTGCTTCTCTGACTATTCTCGAATTGCAAAGAATAGCAGCAGTCGCTCCTTGTTTCGTTGCCATGATGTCCCATCCACCCAAGCCATCGCCTCTAACGATTGGCTTACCCCTTGGAAATGCGACCTTCCGGTTTTCATTATACCGAAGGCGCGATTATCATTCGTTAGTTGCTGCATCAAGCGAAAATTTGTTCGATTAGCTAATTTCCCGCATCGAAAGATCCGTTTTGCGAATCTTATTCCCTCATTGTGAGCCTTTTGCTTGCTGTTAATAAAGCATTAATCATGACATTCAGGCCTTCCGGCGTTGATTGGGATCGTCGGATTAAAAACTGAAAAGGGAAATGTTATGAAAAAAATTATGATGGCTGCCATGGCTAGTGGCCTTGTTTTCGCAGCTTCGCCAGCATTTGCTCAGGTTACCCCGGACGAAGAATCTTTCGTTCTGAACCTGGCAGGATCTGTTGATTCGAACTGCGAATTGATCCCTGAGGGAAGCGGCAATGTCAATGTCGACATGCTCAACGCCGGTAATCAGGGCAATCTGATTATCGCTTACAGCTGCAACTCGCCTTACACTGTGTCGCTCACTTCGTTGAACGGTGGGATGCGTCATGCTGAAAGCAGCGGCGCTGTTGTGATTGACTATGATGTGGAAGCTTCTGGCTTTGCTCCTGGCACACAAACAACTACGAACTCGGCTTCGATCTTTGGCGCCCCAGCCGTGATCGTGACCAATTCGAACTGGCAGAACATCCTGCTCAATGGGGGACTGCGCACTGGCAACATCGATCTGTCCTTCGACAGTCTCGGTGAATATGCTGTGGCCGGCACCTACGCGGATGAGCTGACCATTACTCTTGCTGCAAACTTCTAAGGGCAACCTCCCCGTCCAAGTGCGAGCATGAGAGAGGGCTGGAGGAGTAGCTATCCTCCAGCCCTTATGGACGGGAGTAAATTTGAATTTTTACCGGTATTTTTCCGGTTGTGGGAGGGATTTATGAAACTCAAACATGGCATTTTAGCCTGTGCTGCCCTTTGGGGAGCGTGCATACCTTCAGCTGGAGCCTATGAGCTTCGTCCTATGGTAATTGAGCTGTCTCCGGCTGGATCCGGATCATCTGCCAGCGTTACCATTACCAACACACACAAGGTTCCGATTGCGATTGAAGTCTCTGTTCACAAACGTGAGCAGAATACCGATGGCAGTGACAAACTTTCCCCCGAGGTTGAGGATCTTATTGTTACTCCTCCTCAGATGATCATTCCACCAGGCGCAAGCCAGTCTGTAAGAGTGCAGTGGGTTGGAAATGGCGTTCCTGATCATGAACTGCCTTATAGGCTTGTGACCCAGCAGCTTCCGATAAGATTGAGTCAGGTCACTCGCAATGACAGGACGGCCGATCTGACGATGAAATATCGTTATGAGGCTTCGCTGTATATTGTCCCGAAAGGCGTAGAGCCCTCAGTTCGCATTGGCAGCGCTGAAGTGGTTTCAAGTGAATCGGGAGACAAGCTCAGGCTGACGATACTGTCTGAAGGAACAAAGCGCGCTATTCTTGAATCTCCGCGGCTTACGCTTGCAAGTGCGGCTGGAAATGTTGTTCTGGAAGGCGAAGGTCTTGCTGAATTGCAAGGCATGAATATTCTTCCTGGATCAACCAGAATAGTTGATATTGCTGCTCCTCAAGGTTTTTCAAAAGGAACTGTTTCAGCGGAGATTGAAACGCGCTATATGTTTGCGAGATGAGCGGTGTTACGCTCTCTTCTTATTGGATCTTCACTTCTCGCTCTCTTGGCAGATGGACCCGCATTTGCCCAAGAAGTGAGCAAGGTGCCCTTGCCGGAGTTCCCCGATTTCTCTGGCAAGGGCATTCAGCCAGATAATCAGACTGATCTTCAAACAGCTTCCGAAGATGATCTTTACAGAGCTGTGTTTGGCAAGGACAAGCCAGATCTGGTAGCCTCGCGCTATCAGGTCATGATTGACGGGGTTATTCTAGGTGAAGCGCTTATAGAGCCAACTCAGGAAGGATGGGTTGAAAGATCCTTTATTGAAAAACAGCTTCTCCCCACTTTGCTTCCAGAAGCTGCAGAAAGGTTGAAGGCGATCCTTTCATTGGAAAGAATCTCATTTTCCTCTCTAAGATCTTTGTCATACGAAGTGTCATTCAACGCTCGGGACCTTATTCTTTCGATACATATTCCAATGGACCAGAGGTCTGAACGAACCATTGTCTTGCGTGGAATCCGCAATCAGACAGTTCTGGATCCTATCAAAGTGGCAGATGTCTCTGGATTTCTTTCGGTGAGGTCTGGCGCCGAATGGATTCAAACCGGCCCAGAGTCGTCCGGCTCTCCGAGTGGTCTAACAATTGATTTTGATTCCGCTATCAATGTGAAGGGTATCGTTGCCGAAGGATCATTTCGTTATACGGAAAATTCGAGCAGACGCTGGATCCGTGACGACGTTCGTCTTGTCTACGATGATGTGGATTCTTTAGTCCGTTACCAATTGGGTGATATTCGTGCAGGACTAAGACCTGAGCAGAATGCTCCTCGGATTGCCGGAATTTCGGCTCATCGTGAGTTTCGGATCAATCCGTATGATGATCCTCGGCCATCGGGAGAAAGAGGACTTGTTCTTGATCGGCCGGCACAGGTTGAGGTGATTGTGAATGGAGCAAGCGTTCGAAGCTTGAACCTTTCGCCTGGTCGCTATTCTTTGACAGATTTTCCGATCATGCCGGGAGCGGTCAATGATGTCGAATTCATCGTTACATATGCAACAGGTGAAGTTGAAAGGATCAGCTTCCCTGCTTTTCTCAACATTGAACTTCTTGACGAAGGACTGAGTGAATTCTCAGTCAATCTTGGTGTTCCTTATACAATTGAAGATCAGGTGCGTGACTATGATACCAGTGAGTTCAATCTGATTGGTTTTTATCGTCGCGGAATGACACAGGACCTGACCTTGGGTGGAAGCTTCGAAATATCTTCTGATCTTGCTCTCATTGGACCGCAGGTGGCGTGGGCTTCTCCATTCGGAAATTTTGATCTTTCTGTAACGGCAGATGCAATGAATCCGTCGATAGATTCGTCCAGATTATTACTACGCCATGCCTGGAGAGGAA